>OIWT01000007.1_pt1 | contig 263243 bp, 179 predicted proteins | sample 1587701 | NCBI WGS metagenome assembly OIWT01 (sample SAMEA3888904, study PRJEB22519) | human gut metagenome | biome: human gut; feature: human-associated habitat; material: faeces | place: Denmark | collected 2009
TGAGCAGTTCCACGTAGAGGATTTTGCTCAAGTCGGTCAGTGTTCCTTTGTCGCTTCGTGTGACGTATCCTTTGTACCAAATCGTATCGCCCACGAAGTAGCAGGTATTGTCGAGGTGCACGTATACCTTTTCTTGCGGCAGCATCGTTCCGAAGAGTGACATTCTACGTTGTAAAGAATCTGTATTGAATGTAGTTGCGCCAAAGCAAAGATAATTCCAAAAGATAAAAATGGAAATAAAGATAATTTGTTTCATATACAGCTAATTGGTTTGATGAGGTTGCCTGATTCTGAGGCAACCTCATGTGTATTGTTACCGATATGGCCTAAATCCAGAATGCACCCAGTCTGAGTATGCAAAGTTAAAATGAGAACGACTGTAGTTTATTTGGCATTCAAATGTTATGTATAACTCTGTCCCACGTATAGAACAAAAATTTCTATTGTTGCTTGTAAAATATCCAAGACGTTGCATTTCAGGAGAAAATTCTATTGTTCCCGTTGCACTAACGACTGGACATTGGTAACTTCCATTATAAACACTTTGTTGCCAGGATATGTTCCATATTAAAGTTCCATATGTGATTTCGCGTTCTGTCTTCATGCTTTCGGATATGGAAGATAATCGTTTGAATGGGATTTTTTTTGTTTTGAAGACCATTGAGTGGGAGGTTGAGTCTATTACTTCCAACTGAGCCGTTAATGAAGCTTTTATCAGCCCGAAGTTTTTAAAAGTTTCTTCCATTTCTTCCAATGTCGGAAGTGGGATTCCCGACTCTGTTTCAAATACAACTTCCGGCACTCCATACTTTTCTGCCATAGCACGTAGCGTGACGATTTCTTCTGCTGAATAACGGTAGGTGCCTTGTCCGTTTTCCATTTCGTCTTGGGTACAACTCCAAATGATAAGTCCACCCAGTGCCACGGCAATCATGGCAATGAAAACTTTTACTTTTTTCATGATGGTAATTTTTAGAAAATTGAAATTAGCGTTGTTACTTTTCCTCTTTTGAAGCCGGTAACATCTCATTGCCGTATCCTCCTTGTTTCCGTTTAATCCATTGGACTTTGTTTGATATGTTCGACATAATTTTGATTCTTACATGGCAAAGTTAGGCACGTTGTCGAGTAAAATCCAAATATTTTAGTTTGCATTTTAGGGTATTGGAAATTTTATATATATCTGAATATTTGTTATTTATAAAATTCTCATCCAAAAAATAATTTGCATCGTGTATTGAAACTTAGGTTTTAGCCTCCATTTTGGCTTCAAGGCGTTTCCGTCGACACGATATGGTACTATTAGTCAGGCTGCACATTGCAGCGATGTCTGACGTACGGATACCTAAGCGGAAGAGGCAGCAATGAACCACATCATGCATAGTTAAATTGGGTGTAATTTTTTTGAGTCCGCTTGCAAAGTTATTGAAACAATAATCTATTTCTTTCAAGAATAAAATTTTCTTTTCCTCCGTAGCGATTAAGTTTGTGTATTCTTTGGGAGTAGGTTTGTTCGGATTGTCGGCTGTGGGTAGGTTGCGTCCGATTTCCATGTGGTATAAAAGACGATTCCTAAGTTGCTGTTCGGTAGTTTCCCATTCTTTTTCTTTTTGTTGTATTTGGTCTTTAAGAGTGTTTAAATCTTCTAATTGTCGAGTCACTTTTTTCGTATCTTCTTTTCTGTCTCCTAATAACCTCTGCATTTCGTTCAGTTTTTGTGCACGTCGTTCCAGTTCAACCATTCTTTCTTCTTTTTCTTTTAGCTGTGAGAGTAGCTTTTCAGAGTTTTCTTGTTTCGTTTCCAAAAAGTGGATGGTTTGTTCCTTTTGATTCAAGATGAGCCGGATACGGTCAAGTTCATGCTTGCGACGATGGTCTGCCATGGCGTAGAGACTGCCTCCAAGTAACAAGGTAAAGATGGTCAGGGATATGAATAACGTATTTTTTTGTTCAGCGGCAATGGCATCCCTTTCTGCAATTAGTTGTTTCTTCTCACTTTCCGAGGCATCGGTAAAACTTTGAAACCGACGGTTCCAGTATTCGTTTTCATTTTCAATATACTGGGATAGATGGCTGCGCTTGCCGGAACCCTGCATTTCATATAATGAAAGCAGTTTAAGGGCAGTAGTCCGTAGTTCCAATGACGGACTTGCTGCCAGTTTTTCCATTTGTCCGAATACCGTATCCGAAACGGCTTGTCCGTTATTCAAAGCACAAGCGAACCCTGCCAATATCCTTTCGTTTTCCTGTCCGTCCGTCATCGTCTCGGGAAATTGCTTTTTTGCAGCCGTTTTCCAGGCACGCATGGCGTAAGAATAAGCCTTGTCATAGTGTTGTCGTTCCAAGGCGATAAGGGTCAATTTGCGGCTTGCAATGTATTCAGCCGTGTCAAGCCGGTATTTAGGGGCATTTTGCAAGACAGTTTCAAAATCAGTCTGCGCACGGTCCAAGAAGTTCTTTTGTCTCCAAACTTCTCCCTGTCCACACATGGCTTTCCACCAATAAGTCAGGCTGTCTTCGGGGTGGTATTGGCAGTTCAAGGCGGTCAACTGATAATAAAAGACTGCATCGTTCAGGTTACCTTCCTGATGGAGTTTGACAGCTTCTTCATAAGCTCTTTGCAGGTAAGAGGTAGACTCCTTGCGGCAGTTGGTGAAGAGCAAGGATAAAATGATGATGGTGGATGTTTTGAAATAAATCTTCATGGTTGTAATTCATTTGATAAGAAGCGGATTGCCCGGGTTGTCGGGTCTGCTTCTCCTTTATATATTAATGTGTCATTCTTGAGTATACAAACATAGTCTCCGTATGCGTTAGCTTTAAGCGGAGATTTCTTCAGTTTTTCCCTGCTAATGAAGTATAAGGGTACGGTCACATGCATGGTCTTATGTTCCCGTGAGAGAACCTCGGCTTCGGTCGGCGTGTCGGTCACTCCCAAGATGAAAAACCTGACGGGATGGTTATGGAATTGTAAGGCAATACCTTCAAACATTTTGGTTGTCCAAGGGTTAAGGCTATGAGCAATCATGCATACCTGATATCCCTGGAGAATATTCGTTTCGGATCCTTTTTCTTTGTCCGTCTCTGGCAGGATGAGGACTGCCTTCTCTTTTGTTTCTCCAATAAATGTACCATATTGTAATTTGTTAAATACATAGGGATCTATATAGAACCCACCTACAAATATGTATATGCAGAGGCCGTTAAATAGTATCACCCATTTCAATATATAAGTTTTAATGTGGCAAAACAATGTTGTGAACAACAACCCAATCGAATATACAATGTCTGTAGAGAAACTTCCTGCTATTGAATTTATAAAGTCATTCCAGTACATTCCTAAGTATAACATCAGAGCGACCTGTATAAACAACATACCGAGATATATGGTTCCAAGTATTTGCCATGCAGAAACTATGGTCAGAGAATAGGAATGCCATATAATAAAGAATGCACAGTAGAGGCCAGTGGTGATTACCACATAATAAGTATGTTCCAAATAAAGGAGAGGGGAAAAAACGGTAGTAAATATACCGTTAATAGTTATTGGCATTTGAAACACAAATGCCAGATTCCGTATTTTCTTGTTTCCAAATGATGCAAAAATCCCAATTAGAAACAGCGGTAGATATATCCACCAATCTCTCCAAAGAGTAATACCATGGCCTAGGCCCCCACTTAATATCAGTGGGGGACATATCAGGCAAAATATGTAGGCCGATATATAAACGGCCTTTTGTTTAATGTTTTTTTCCATCGCACGGTTTTGCACTTGCGGGGCCGCATCCACGTTCCGTTCCTGTACACGCCTCCCCTCTACAGTTCTTATATTCTGTTTCTTTATTACAATTACAGTTCTCATCAGGGGCACTTTCTTTTCTACTCATAACCCTTTTCTTATGTACAATCTGAAAATGACCCTCTTTATCTGTCATTCGGTTTCCTGTATATAAAATACCATAGAGCAGCTCTTCAGTCCATTCATAATCAATCATAGCATCAACAGTCCAAGTTGCAATAAACTTATCGAAGTTTTCCTCTCGGATAGAATTTGCAAAAAAATCCGGTTCATAAATGTCCGGATGTTCTTCCAAATACCGGTACATTTTCATGAGATGTTGTCTTTCCGGTTCGCTCCATTCGAAAGAAGTCATGACTTCTTTCAGTTTGTCTTTCCAGAAGAGTAACTTTTGTTCGGGAGTGAGGGCGTTGAAAGCTGGACGTTTGTACTCTTCATCCAAATTCAGCCAAGCGTCACGGTCCATAGAACGAATGGATTGCAAGTTTTCGTGCGCCCATTCGTTCAAATGTTTGTTGCAACTGTACACCTCTTCGTTCTCTTTTTGGCAACTGCAAATCAGCAATGCTGACATAATCGTTATGAAAAATGCTTTTTTCATGAGTGTTTTTTTTAATAGTTAATTAATCTGTTTGAATCGTTTCATTTTTGCGATGATTTGTCGCACTTCCGGGGAGTCCACTTTGATGGGTTTCCGAAGGATGGCTTCTGCCGTGCGGTGCATGGATGCCGTGTCTCCTTGGGCTTCATATATGGTGTAAAGCTCATAAAGGGGAGTGAAACGGTTGGGGCACATGTATGAGGCCTGCTGCAAATGACGTTCAGCTTCTTTATAACGCCTTAGCTGTTTGCAGTTGTCTGCCTGAAGAAGCCGGGTGTAGTAATCGGACATCCGTACCGAGCTTACCTTACATATACGCAGGCTCTCCTCATACTGGCCGGCTACGTTCAGTTCGGCGGCATAATTATATAAAAACAGCGGTTCGTTTCCCAATTTATCGTAAAGTCCCTTGTAGACGGGTAACATCTTTTTTGTCATGCCGCAGAGGGAGCGGTTGGCGGTATCACACCATAGAATTTCTGCCCGCATACGTTTGAATGCGAAAACAGAGAGCGTTGTGAGAAGGAGGGCTGCCACGAAAGGAAGACATCCCGTTGTCTGTCGTAATGCCGGGTGTCCGTTAAGTACCAAAACAAAGGCGGAACCCATACACAGTATCCACGTGTGCGGATAGCGGAATGGGTAAGAGAACAGGGAAAAGACGGCAATGGCTGTCAGGCAGAGCAGGGCCGGTCGCGAACTTCCTCCAGGATGTTTCCGCCACATACGGAAAAGCACGACGGCACAGAGAAGCATGGCCGTACTGCCGATAAATCCGAATTCGGTCAAGACCCCGAGATACTCGTTGAAAGGAGATTTCACATCGTCTGCCAACTGTGCATAACGGCTGTTGGGGTGAGTATGGAAAAACTGTGCCTGTTCGTCCATATAGTTTGCTTGAAAACCGCCGTAACCGTATCCGTATAGCGGGCGCTCTTTTATCATATTCCAAGTACATTGCCAAATAAGCAACCTTCCGTCCGCTGAATCTTTTTTATAATGATAAAGGAACACAGAAGAGGCGGCGAGCAGTATCATAAGTCCGAAAGTCAGGACTTTACTGATTTTAGGCCATTTCATCGGGAAATATAAAAGGAAAATACATCCCATGGAAAGGATTCCTGCCCGTGATTCGGAAGCGATGATGGCACATGCAATGAAGAGGGTACTTGCGAGGGCGGTGTAACGAAAGGAGGTGCAGGGAGATGGGGTATAGTGGAGGCTGAAGGGTAGTGAAAAAGCCAGTGCGGAAGCTATGCCGGCCGGGTTGTCGAAATTGCCGCATACCGGAAACATGGGCTGTGGCGTCCAGAGTCCGCTCCATTGCAAAAGACCATGGAAAGCCAATGCTGTGGCACAAAGCGAAATGGAGAGGAAAATATCGGTGAAATGGGGCTTTTTAGTAGTCGGTATACTTCTGAAGTGGCTCATTCCGTACATCCAACATAAAAATGTCCCTCCAAAAAGGGCAAAATACCATTTAGGAGCTGTTTCCGCATCTATAAATTGGCCGGAGACACTCCAAAAAGTGCCTCCCAGCCAAATGGAAAAGTATAAAACAGTTAACTTGCTCTTCATGGCTTCAATGTTTGAAGCAAATTTAGTAAATAAAGCCAAATGCACCTAATATTTGAGTTTGCATTTTTATCTGGCTGAAGGTGCGCAATTCGTTGTTTATTAGATGATTGAAAATGTATAACACAATAAAAAGTTTGCATTGGCATTTTATGAAAACCATAAAGTTGTTAAGTTAGACGAATTATTTCCGTAAACATTTGGATTTACCTGCTTCTTTTCTGACCTTTGGAAAAGAATAAACGATAAAAAGATAGAACTTATGGAGCAGTTGTCGGATGTAGGCTTGATTGGGCTGGGCGTTATGGGAGAAAACCTTGCGCTGAATATGGAAAGAAACGGGCGTAGGGTCTCGGTGTGGAACCGGACCGTGCCCGGCGTGGAAGAGGGTGTTGCGGAGCGTTTTGTAGAAGGACGTGCCGCCGGAAAGCAAATTCTGGGCTTTTCGGACTTGTCAGAGTTTGTGGCATCTTTGAACCGACCGAGAATTATTATGATGATGGTGCGGGCAGGCAATGCAGTGGATGAACTTATCGACCAAGTGAGTCCTTTTCTGGCAGAGGGGGATGTTCTGATAGACGGAGGTAATTCGGATTATATGGATACTGGGCGACGGGTAGCTGCTTGCCGCGCTCGTGGATTGCTGTTTGTTGGAGCTGGAGTTTCCGGCGGGGCAGAGGGTGCCCTTCGGGGGGCTTCCATCATGCCGGGTGGAGCGAAAGAGGCTTGGCCGTTGATTCGCCCTCTTTTACAAGATATGGCTGCAAAGGCAGCCGACGGAACCCCTTGTTGTGACTGGATGGGGCCGGACGGAGCCGGACATTTTGTTAAAATGGTACATAACGGCATAGAGTACGGCGATATGCAACTGATTGCCGAAACCTATTTCCTGTTGAAACGGGCCGGTGGAATGGACAATGAACGGATGAGTCGTTTGTTCGGTCGCTGGAACGAAGGCCGTTTAAAAAGTTATTTGGTGGAAATAACGTCCGACATCTTGGCTTATAAAGAAGCTGACGGTGGGTATTTGGTGGATCGTATTCTGGATGTGGCGGGGCAGAAAGGTACGGGACAATGGTCGGTGAAGAACGCGCTCGAACTGGGAGAATCGTTCGGATTGATAGCGGAAGCTGTTTTCCAACGTAATATCTCTACACAGAAGGAACTGCGTGTGGAGGCGGCACGTGTATATGCTTCCCGATTGGAGAAAGAACCGTATGCTTCATTCTCGGCTGATGAAGTAGAACAGACTTTGTTTGCCTCCAAGTTAGTGGCTTATGCTCAAGGGTTTGATTTGCTGTCGAGAGCTTCCGAACAGTTTGGGTGGAATCTGGATTTGGCCATGATAGCCCGAATGTGGCGGGGAGGCTGTATTATTCGGTCTGCTTTTTTGGACGAACTTGCCCGGGCTTACGAGGCAGGGGGAGGACGAGGGAATCTGATGTTGTTCCCAGCCTTCTCCACGCAAGTCAGGGAGGCTTTGCCTGCATGGCGTAGAGTGGTGGCTACGGCTGTCTGTGAAGGGGTGGCTGTACCGGCATTTGCCTCTGCGCTCAATTATTTCCATTCTTTGACTACGGACTTTTTGCCTGCCAATTTGATTCAGGCACAACGTGATTATTTCGGTGCGCATACTTTTGAGCGGACGGATGGTGAAAGGGGAAAGTTTTATCATGAAGAATGGGTTTCACTACAATAAAATAAGGAGGGAATATGAACAAACCGGATGCTTTGACTCTTGTGATATTCGGTGCGTCGGGCGACCTGACAAGGCGTAAACTGATGCCGGCACTTTACCTATTATATAAAGCGGGACGGTTGCCTCGTCGTTTTGCTGTGTTGGGGATGGCACGTACGTCTTATGATGACGACCGTTTCCGTACATCTATACGTGAGGGGTTGCTTTCTTTCGTACGGCCGGACGAGGTGGACGAAAAAGCAATCCAGGCATTTTTGTCCTGCTTGCATTATCTTTCAGCCGATCCTTCGGAGCCGGAAGCTTATGCGGAGTTGAGGACACGCTTGGAGGAGATAGACCGGACAATAGATAATCCTCATAATTATTTGTATTACTTGGCTACTCCACCGTTGCTTTACGGCGTGATTCCCCGCCATTTGAAGGCAGAGGGATTGAATCGGGAAGGCGATGGTTTCAGGCGTATCGTCGTGGAGAAACCTTTCGGTTATGACTTGTCGTCGGCGTTGGAACTGAACCGTATTTATTTGGATGCCTTTCGGGAGGAACAGATCTATCGTATCGATCATTTTTTGGGGAAAGAGACGGTACAGAATATACTGGCTCTCCGTTTTGCCAACAGTGTCTTCGAGCCTTTATGGAATCGAAATTATATAGATTACGTAGAGATTACGGCCGTGGAGAATATGGGAATCGGGACGCGGGGAGGTTTCTATGACGGAGTAGGGACCTTACGCGATATGGTGCAGAACCATTTGGCACAGTTGTTGGCTGTGACAGCCATGGAGCCGCCTGCTGCTTTTGATGCTTCGGGATTCCGGAATGAGGTGGTGAAAGTCTACCAGTCCTTGACACCATTGACTGGAGAAGACATCCGTCATTCGGTGGTGCGTGGGCAATATATGGCTTCAGAGGGGCGTAAAGGATATAGAGAGGAAGAGCAAGTGCCTGCCTTGTCTCGAACGGAAACTTATTTGGCTATGCGGTTGGAACTGAACAACTGGCGTTGGGGCGGCGTACCTTTTTATATCCGCACGGGTAAACAGATGCCTACAAAAGTGAGTGAGATTGTGATACACTTCAAATCGGCACCTTATTCCTTGTTCCGTTGCGAAGGAGGTACTTGTCCGCTACCCAATCGTTTGGTGATACGTATACAACCCAATGAAGGGATTGTATTGCGTCTCGGCATGAAAAAACCGGGTGAAGGCTTCGAGGTACTCCCGATGGATATGGACTTCAGTTATGCCGAATTAGGTCGCCTGCCTACGGAGGATGCTTATGCACGCTTAATAGAGGATTGTATTGCGGGCGACCCTACGTTGTTTATCCGTAGCGATGCCGTAGAAAGCGGATGGCGTTTTTTCGATCCGATACTGAAATATTGGCAGGATGTGCCGGAATGCCCGCTTTACGGTTATCCGGCAGGCTCGTGGGGGCCGTTGGAGGCAGATAGCCTGGTGGCTCGTCAAGGAGCGTCGTGGACCAATCCGTGTAAGAATTTGACGAATACTCATTTATATTGTGAGCTATGAACATACATGTAGCGGATAATGCCCGTGAAGCGGCAAGAATGTTGCTTCGGAATATGCTGGCCGTCATTAGGCAACCTTCTTGGGCAGGAGGTGAAGGAGGTACGGTCAATGTCGCTTTCTCAGGAGGCAGTACACCGGCTATCTTGTTTGATGTGTGGGTAGAGGAGTTCGCTGAATTGACGCCTTGGAATCGTTTTCGAGTGTATTGGGTGGATGAACGTTGTGTTTCTTCTGAGAATAAAGACAGCAATTACCGGTTGGCTAAGATACATTTGTTGGATAAGATTCCATTAACCTCGGAACAGATTTTCCGGATACGCGGAGAGCAAGAGGATGCGGAAAGAGAAGTATTGCGCTATTCTTCGATGGTGTTGTCGCAGTTACCATTGGACGGGCGCATACCCGTGTTTGATTTTGTGTTGTTAGGTATTGGAGCAGATGGGCATACCTCTTCCGTCTTTCCTGGGCAGGAGAAACTGCTTCATACTTTGGCTCCTTATGCGCTTAGTACTCATCCTGTTACCGGGCAACGTCGCATTGCTATGACCGGTGAAGTCATGGTCCGTGCCCGTCATACATGGTTTTACGTCACAGGGCAGGATAAAGCCGGCGTTATACAGTCTTTATCCTGCCCTGACGTGCGCAACCGTTATCCGGCTGCTTATGTGTGGCAATCCGCGCTTCATGCGGAATTGTTTACCGATATTCAGGTCATTTCACCCGTTTGATTCCTTCGTGTGTAGGAATGACCGGTTTGATGGTACCGTCTTCATTGAATTCCATTTTGTCGATACATACTTCGCGGTGTACGCCCGGCTGATGTTTGATATAATTCTTATTGATGCGGTGATATACGATGTACCATTCGTCTTTACCGGGAATCTGTAGGACGGCGTTATGTGCCGGGCCATAGATTTCCTGTTCGGGACGTTGGATGAGGATAACCGGATTTTGGGCTACTTCAATCGGTCCGAGTGGAGATTTGGCCGTACCGTAGGCTACGTGATAGTTGGGGGAACCCGTATCGTCCACGCTCCACAAGAAATAGTAAGTGCCTTTGCGGTAGAACACGTAAGGAGCCTCGCGGAAGGCATAATCTTGCAGCGTACCGCCTTGTGGGGTCATGAGTGTTTCCGTTTCCGGTTTGATGCTCATCATGTCTTCGTTCAGTTCTGCACCGGCCATGTAGCCGTTGCCCCAATAAAGATAGCTTTTTCCGCTTACGGGGTCTTCAAACACATCCACGTCTATCTGCTGCCCGTGTTTCTGACCTTCAGGCCGACGGTCTACGATAGGATGTCCGGCATCGGTGAACGGTCCGCAAGGGTGGTCTGCGGTAGCTACTCCGATGGCTTTCCCGTTGGGTGTGTTGCCGCTGAAATAGAAGAAATATTTGTATTTTCCGTCTATTTTCTTTTCGATGATACACGGTGCCCAGGCGTTACCGTCGGACCACTTCACTTGGTCGGTACCCAAGTCGAGCATGATACCTTCGTGGCGCCAGTCGGTCAAATCTTTGGAACTGAAAACCGTGAAATAGTATCCGCCCCATCCCGGAGTTCCGTCGGTAGTGGAATAGATGTAATACTTTTTAGTCTGTTTGGCGTACAGGATTTCAGGATCGGCATGAAATTCCGGGAGTACCGGGTTGCCTGTCTTGGCTCTTTGGGCCGAAAGATGTGCCGGAATGCCTAGCAAACCGGCAATGGCGAGAATGGTTAATGTTTTTTTCATCATGTTTATATTAAAAATTAAATGTGTCAGCAACCCATGGTTTCACGGTAGAAGTCCAACATGTTGAAGATTTCGTCCTTTCCGGCTGTACGGTTGATACGGATATCTCCTATGCCGCCCAATAGTGTGAAGTTGACCTCTCCCGACGTGTTTTTTTTGTCGTGGGTCATGAATTGGTATAGCGTTTCGTATGCCTTGCAGTCGAAAGGGAACACACCGTAGTACCTTTTGATAAAGTCTGTAGTCTGGCGTAGCTTGTCTTTAGGGAAATCCTCTCTCAGGCAACTCAGGTAAAGTTCGCATACCAATCCCCAGGCTACTGCGTAACCGTGCAGTACGGTACGCTCTTCTGCCAAGGCCAAGCTTTCGAGTGCATGCCCGGCTGTATGTCCTAAGTTCAGCGCCTTGCGGATACCCTGTTCATACGGATCCTGTGCGACGACGTTTTCCTTGATGGCTACGCTTTGGGCCACCATCTCTTGCAGTCGGAGATAGTCGATGTCGTTCAAGTCGAATGAAACCAATTCTGCCCAATGCTTTTCTGTGCTGATAAGGCCATGTTTCAGCATTTCCGCATATCCAGAACAGATGTTCTTATAGTCCAGTGTTCTCAGGAACTCTGTATCCAACAATACGCTTGCAGCCGGTGCGAAAGCTCCTATTTCGTTTTTCAAACCGTTGAAGTTTATGCCTGTTTTTCCGCCGACAGCAGCATCCACCATGGCCAGCAAGGTGGTAGGGATATTGATGTACGGAATGCCTCTTTTAAAGGTGGAGGCAGCAAATCCTCCAAGATCAGTCACCATTCCACCGCCTAAATTGACCAACAGGGAATGGCGTGTGCCGCCTTTTTGACTTAATTCTGTCCACACCGAAATAAGGGTCTCTATGCTTTTATGTTCGTCTGTGGCACCGATGACGATATGTTCCGACTGTTGCATGGACGGGAAACCGGAGATAATCGGCCAGCACTTTTTGTATGTGGTTTCATCCGTCAGGACAAATAACTTGTCATGAGGTTGTTGGATTATAGCCTGTTCCAAACTCTCCCTCAGATTTTGTGAAATAATGATTTTCTGCTTTTGCATAGCGCTTGTTCATGATAATTCGATTGCAAAGATAGGTTTTTTGGAAGATAATGTTCCATTTTGCCTTTTATTTCTTGTGGATTATTTAATTTTGCAGGTGGTTAGGTAATAAATACATTTTTTTTTGTTAAAAAGCCGTCCGGGAATTAAACCGAAGGGAGGGTTGTCCGTCCAATTTCCGTATGGCGTTTAAAAATTAATGAAGATATAAAATGAAAAAGAGAAACGTGCTGGCTTTTATGCTGTGTGTGTGGAGCGTGTGCTCGTGGGCGCAGAAGGTGACGGTCAGCGGAACGGTGATTGAAGAAGATACCAACGAACCTGCGTTTTCGGCCTCGGCCGTATTGTTGAAAACGACGGACAGCACGTTGGTCACAGGTGCCAGTTCCAATTTGGAAGGGAAGTTTTCCATTCCGGGCGTGAAACCGGGAAAGTATATATTCCGGGTGACGTCGGTCGGTTTTAAGCCTTATTATAAGGATGTGGTGTTGGTGGCTTCGAAGCCTTCGATGGCTATAGGGACGATCAAGTTGCAGACCAATGCGGCTTTGTTGGATGCAGTCGAGGTGACAGCCCGGCAGGCTCAGGTGGAAATGAAAGCTGACACTTTCGTTTATAATGCAGGCGCCTATCGTGTGCCCGAAGGTTCCGCATTGGAAGAATTGGTAAAGAAATTGCCGGGAGCGGAAGTTTCAGAGGACGGAACCATTACCATTAACGGAAAGGAAGTGAAGAAAATCATGATAGACGGCAAGGAATTCTTCGATAACGACACCAAGGTGGCGATGAAGAACTTGCCCACCAACATGGTAGAAAAAATCAAGGCATACGACCGCAAGAGTGACTACACGCGCATGACGGGTATCGACGACGGGGAAGAAGAAACGGTGATCGACCTTTCGGTGAAGCCGGACATGAAGAAAGGGTGGTTGGCGGATGTAGATCTCGGATACGGTACGGAAGACCGCTATACGGGTCGTTTCATGGTGAACCGCTTTACCGACAGGCTGCGGTTGACGTTGCTTGGAGGTGCCAACAATGTGAACGACCGTGGGTTCTCCGGCGGATTCCATGGCGGTTGGGGCGGCAACGGCGGTCTCGTGGCCAACAAGGATGCCGGTATGGACTTTGTCTGGGAGAACGATAAGAAGGAAGACGAGGCCGGACGGTTGAAAGTGGGCGGAAACGTGCGCTACCGCCATAGCAGTGCCGACCAGTTGAGTACGACCAATTCGGAATCTTTCCTTACGTCGGGGACGAACAGTTCATTTTCTAACAGGATGAACCGTTCCAAGTCGGGCAATACGAACGTGAATTCAAATTTCAGGCTCGAATGGTCGCCGGACACGATGACGCGCATCATGTTCCGTCCGAACTTTTCTTTCTCGCAGAATTACAGCGACGGGCAGAGCAGCAGTGTGACGTTTAACGATAACCCTTATACACGGGGCATGACCGATCCGCTTTCGCAATATCGCGATTATGTGTCGGACAGCATCGTGGTGAATGACAACCGGCGTTGGAGCCATAGCGACGGCCAAAGCTATTCCGTGGACGGGATGTTGATGGTGAACCGTCGGCTGAACAGCAAGGGGCGCAACCTTACCTTGCGGATGCGGGGCGGTTATTCCGATTCGGACAACAAGTCGTTCAACATCTCGGACGTGAACTATTTCCTTCAGCGCAAGCCGGGCGGAGGGTACGACCGTTCCTATATGCACCAATATAACGTCAATCCCTCGAAGAGTTACAACGGAAGTGCGGATTTGAGCTACAGTGAGCCCTTGTTTGCCGGGGCGCATTTGCAGTTCAGCTACCGTTACCAGTACCGTTATTCCGATTCCGACCGCTCCATGTATTCTTTGGACAGTTTGGTATCCAAAGGAGTCATCACGCAGGAGGAATTGGAGACGTATCCTTTGGAATATATCCCGGGCGTGGATTGGTTGGATTTGGCGCGAAACTACCAGAATAGCCAATATGCCACTTACAAGGAGCATAACCAAGATGCTACGGTGATGTTCCGTTACCGGAAGGAAAAGGTGCGTTTCAGCGCGGGTATTTCCGTGCAGCCGCAGAAGACCTACATGGATTATACCAAAGGAAGCCTCGACACTACCGTGGTGCGCAACGTGCTGAACTGGGCACCGCGCATAGATTTCCGCTACAAGTTTTCCGAGACAGGGCAGTTGCGCCTGCGTTACAACGGGCGTTCTTCACAACCTTCGATGACGAACTTGCTCGACGTGACAGACGATTCCGACCCGCTGAACATTTCGAAAGGTAACCCCGGGCTGAAGCCTTCGTGGACCAACCGCATGGAACTGTTCTACAACAATTACATACCCGACTTGCAGCGTGGATGGATGGTGCATGCGAACATGAGCATGACCAACAACAGCATCAGTACGGCTGTGCTTTACGATGAGGCTTCGGGACGGCGTACCACCATGCCGATGAATATCAACGGCAATTGGGACGCTTGGACAGGGCTTATGTTCAACACTGCGATGGGGGAGAAGAAATACTTCAACTTTTTCACATTTACAACTTTCCGTTATGCCAATGATGTAGGGTACATCAGTTCCGGTTCGCAAATCAACGACAACGTGACTTCCGACCAAATCGTGAACCTTAGCCAAAAGAGCACGACGAAGAGTTCCAATGTTGGCGAACGGGTGAATTTCAATTTCCGTAATGATTTGTTTGAAGTGGGCGTGAACGGTAACATCAATTACCAACATGCACGTAATGATTTGCAGGAGAATGCCAATCTTGACACTTACAGCTTTTCGTACGGGGGCAATGTGCAAGTCAACATGCCGTGGAACATGAGTTTGGCCACGAATATCGGGCAAAGCAGCCGCCGTGGTTACGACGACGCGTCCATGAATACCGATGAGTTGATTTGGAACGCGCAGCTTTCGCAAAGTTTCCTGAAAGGGAATGCCGCCACGGTGTCGCTGCAATGGTACGACATCTTGCGTGAGCGCAGCAATATCAGCCGCTCGCTTTCTGCCACACAGCGTACGGACACATGGACCAATGCCATCAACAGTTACGTGATGGTACATTTCATCTACAAGCTCAATCTGATGGGCGGGCGCAACGCCATGGGCGGCGGACCGGGTGGACCGAGAAGGGGACCCGGCGGTTTCGGTGGCCCGCGTTTTTGAGTCGGAAACGGAATGCTTATGAATAAGGCTAAGGTCTCATTTCGATGGGACTTTAGCTTTTCTTTTTGTGACGAGATTTCAAGCCAAGTCACTTTTTCTTCGTATGTTTAACCGAATTTCAATACTTTTTTGTATGTTTGTTATAAAGAAACCGGATTGAGACGTGTTCGATGTGGTAATTTATAGTGTACTTGGTGCTTTTTACTTGTTTATAGTTTTGAGCCAGATGCTGGTGGTGATTTTGGAAAATCGTCAGCCGGTAAAGACTGTGGCATGGCTGATGGTGTTGTTTTCCTTACCCGTCGTGGGGCTGGTCATTTATTTCTTTTTCGGCAGAAACCGTAAACGGGAACATTTTGTAAGCCGGGCGTGTGCCAGTCAGCTTGCACGTCGTTCGGCCGTGCGTTTCTATCAGGGAGGTTTTCCGGAACTTCCGGCAGAGCATAAGCCTTTGATTAAGCTGTTTCGTCGGCAAAGCGGCTCATTTCCTTATCCCGACAATAAAATACGTTTCTTCATTTCCGGAGAGGAGATGCTCGATAACCTCCTGCGCGACATTGCTTCGGCGCGGCATCATATCCATGTGGAGTTTTATATCATAGAAGACGACAAGGTGGGACGACTGGTGCGCGAGGCTCTGGCAACCAAAGCCCGTGAGGGGGTGAGCGTCCGGTTGGTGTACGACGACGTGGGATGTTGGAACGTGAAGAATCGCTTTTTCAAGCAGATGGAAGCGGAGGGTATACAGGTGGCGGCTTTCCTTCCGGTACGTTTTCCGAAGTTTACCAGTAAGGTGGATTTCCGGAATCATCGGAAGATTGTGGTCATCGACGGTATTATAGGCTATGTGGGCGGCATGAATCTGGCAGAGCGTTATTTTTATCAGGTGGATAAAAACCAGCCTGTATGGCGCGATACGCATGTGCGCATCATGGGGAATGCCGTAGGCGGTTTGCAGCGCGCTTTCCTTTCGGATTGGTATGTGGCGGCCGGGCAGACGATTACAGACCAAGTCTATTATCCTCGGGAAGAGGAGTGCCGTAAGATCATGGCCTGCGACCGCGAACCCTACGTGAGCCGGAATGCCTTGATACAGATTGTGACCTCCATACCTACGGCACCGTGGCCGGATATCATGCAGGGAATGATTCTGGCGCTCCTGCGTGCACGTCAGTATTGTTACTTGCAAAGCCCTTATTTCATGCCTACAGAGCGTATGTTGTTTGCATTGCAAACGGCTGCCCTGGCGGGAGTGGACGTGCGTTTGATGATACCGGAGCGTACGGACAAGCGGTTTCTGACGTGGGCCTCGCGTTCGTTTCTTCACGATGTGATTCGAGCCGGAGTGAGGGTGTACCTTTATCAGAAGGGTTTCCTGCACTCCAAGACGTTGGTGTGCGATGATACGTTGATGTCCTGTGGGTCGACCAACATAGATTTCAGAAGCTTTGAGCGCAATTTCGAAGTAAATGCCTTTGTGTACGACAAAGAGGCGGCATTGCACATGAAAAAAGTGTTTCAGGAAGACCAGAGCCATTGTAGGATGTTGAATCTGGAGACGTGGGAGACGCGCTCCATTTGGTGCCGTGTGGCTGAATCCTCTATTCGTTTGCTGTCTCCTTTGCTTTGAAGAAAGAAAAGTTCACGCTTCCGTATGCGCGGTGTTCTTTGAAAGAAGGATGTGTGCTGAAGTCATTGGTTTTACCATGTTCCAGCACGAACAGGCCGTCGGGTTTCAGCAGGTTGTGCCGGAACACGAGGTCGGGAAGGTTTTCCAGATTCTTCAAGGCATACGGAGGATCTGCAAAGATAAAGTCGAACTGTTCATTGCACCGGTCTAAATAACGGAATACGTCGGTACGCAGCAGGTAGCAGTTGGGGGCTTTCAGCGTGTCGATAATCTGGCTGATGAAGCGGAAATGCTGGGCATCACGCTCCACGGAGACCACCTTTCCGCACCCTCTTGAAAGCAGTTCTATGGTAATGCTGCCGGTGCCGGCAAAGAGGTCCAAAGCCTCCGGCTCTTCGTCGAAATCCAGATAGCCGTTGAGTACGTTGAACAGGTTTTCTTTGGCAAAATCCGTTGTGGGACGTGCCTTGAAACTACGGGGGACATCGAAATGCCTGCCCTTGTATATACCGGTGATGACTCTCATAACGATGATTTATATTATATCACATGGACCCATAAAGCCAGCAGGTCGAACGGGAGTTGCTGATTCCGTGCCAGTGTGGAACGGCGGTAAATATCGGCCGCGTTCGTGTTTCTGACATTCTGCAAGTATCGGGCAAGGAGCTGGGCTGTGTCATCCTTTATATTGCCGTTACCCAATAGTATGCATTCCTCCTGACGTACATCCATTTTCAGGTCTTTCCATACGGAAAGGATGAAGTATACCGCATTGTCCGCCACGTCGGCCGGAAAGGTATTGGCATAACATAATTGTTGTGCCCGATAGCCGAATACGAAAACTTCTTTTTCGTCGAAATAAGCGTATAATTGCCGTTTGTCCTGTTGGGCCAAAAGCCACAGCTTTTCCAATATCATGGTATGGCTGTGGTAAAACCGTATACCGGGAAAGTGTTGGTTGAGTATACGCTCCACTTCATGGTCTACTGTAAATATCTGGGCGATTTCCAGATGAGGCAGGATATTATAATAGGTTTTGCCTGTTTTTTCCTGAGCGTACGTCAGGCGATAGAGCGCATGGGCTTCCTCTTTCCGGAAACACTCTAAAGGCACTTGCATGGAAAGTCCTGTCACCAAGCCATAAACTACGGGGTTATTCCTTTTTCGGACTATGGCGGATTGCGTAATGGCCTTCTTCAAGGTTTCCGCGACGCTCTCTTCTTCATGATAAATATAGTCTTCTATAGCTACCGGTTCCGTTCTTGTCGGGTTGTAGCTATAAAAAGAAAATCCATCCGCGTGCAGGCGGATGGACAGATTATAAGTTTGACTTTGATTATTCCCAGTTTCCTGCATTGTTGTTCGGGGTCATGAGGTCACCAATTTTCAGTCCGGCATAACGGCCTTGTTTCTCAGCCGCGTCTGTCAGGTTGTAAATCTCGCGTTCGCTCAGGCCTTTCAGGTAAGCAGAATAAGGAGCACGGCATTCCATCACATTTTGAGTCACACCGGAGCGGCCTACGTGAATGGTTTTCTCCAATTCAAAAGTCTGCCCGTCACTATACGGGATGAATTTGAGTGAATCTGCGTTTCCGTCTGTACCCACAATGGCTTCGGCCATGGGAGTCCATGTCGTGTCGCGACGGAAATTCTGCAAACCGTTGGCTGCGATGGCAGCGGCGTCTCCGCTGTTCACAATGGCGGCAGCCTTGGATTCGGTCAGTCCGCTTTCCATTTGTTTGTCACTCAGTTCTCCTACCTTGGTCACGTGAGGAATTCGTGCCGTTTTAATGAAGTTGATCAGCACGTCGAGCGTGTCGCAGAACTCGCCTTGATGTTGCTGGCGGTACTGTTCTTCCGCATCTTTGATTTGAATCAAACGTGCCTTAACTGCTGCTTCCCGTATGTCCTTCTCCTTGTTGAACTGGATGGGTTGCATGATGCTCTCGTAGCAGAGATAAAGCAAAACCACTGCGCATAAGCCCAGGATGACATTAATTGCTTTTTTCATGATACATTTATAATTTTATTTGTTACATTCGCATCGCAAAAGTAAGATAAATAAATTTAATATTCGACTTTTCGACGAACTTTTTATCTCGGTTTTATGATAAATAAGGATTTAGAGCGGTTTATAGAGGGAAAATGCCCTTTTGAAGTTACAAACGGGCAACGGGAGATGATAGCCATGACGGCAGATTTCCTTTTGTCGGGGGACAAAGACGGGCTTTGTTTGTGGCGCGGATATGCCGGTACGGGCAAGACTTCCGTCCTAAGTGCATTGGTCAGGGCTTTGGACGATTTGAAGCAGAAAACCGTCCTGATGGCACCTACGGGTCGGGCGGCCAAAGTCTTTGCCCTGCATGCGGGGCATCCGGCTTTTACCATTCATAAGCGCATATACCGTCAGAAGACTTTTTCCAATGAGACGGACAATTTCTTACAGAATGTCAACCTGCAAAAACATACCTTATTTATTGTGGACGAGGCTTCCATGATTTCGGGGAGTACCGGCGGAGTGGGGCATTTCGGTTCCGGTTGCTTGTTGGACGACTTGATACAGTTCGTGTATTCGGGCGAGGGATGCCGTTTGATGTTGGTGGGCGACACGGCACAGTTGCCTCCCGTGGGGGAAGAACTCAGTCCGGCCCTCTCGCGACGCGCATTGGAAGGATATGGCTTGCATGTATGGGAAGGCGAACTGACGCAAGTGGTCCGGCAGCATGACGAGAGCGGCATATTGTGGAATGCCACACGCCTGAGACATTGGATTACAGCGGATGAGTACACCGGCCTGCCCCAAGTGCGTATCCAGGGTTTTCCCGACATCCGTCGCGTACCCGGAGATGAATTGATAGAAGCTTTGGAAGAAGCCTACAGCCGGTGCGGACTGGACCAGACCATCGTGGTGACTCGGTCGAACAAACGGGCCAACATTTATAATAACGGCATAAGGGGGCGTATCCTAGGACGGGAAGAAGAGCTTACGGGAGGCGACCAATTATTAGTGGCCAAGAACAATTATTTCTGGACTGCGGGACAGAAGGAGTGTCCCTTTGATTTTTTGGCCAACGGTGACGTGGCGGTCGTGCGGAAAGTGCGGCGTACGCGTGAAATGTACGGGTTTCGCTTTGCCGATGTGTGGCTGCGCTTTCCCGATTATGACGATGTGGAGTTGGAGGCAACGGTATTGTTGGATACGTTACAGAGCGAAGCACCGGCCTTGACGAAAACCCAGTCCGATGCCTTGTTCTTTGCCGTGGAAGCGGATTATATGGACATTACGGTGAGGCGTGAACGGTTGAAGAAGTTGAAAACCGACCCGTATTTCAATGCCTTGCAAGTGAAATATGCCTATGCCGTGACTTGCCATAAGGCGCAGGGCGGACAGTGGCAACGGGTCTTCGTAGATCAGGGTTACGTGACGGAAGACATGCTTACGCCCGATTATGTCCGTTGGCTGTACACGGCCTTTACCCGGGCCACGGAAACTTTGTATCTGGTGAACTGGCCACCGAATCAAATGGAAAGCGAGAGGGGATAGAGGGCTTCTGTCCGGATTTCTGACGGTCTCATCCAAGGGCTTTTCATCATGAGGCAAATGAAAAATCAATCGGCTGAGAACGAAAAACGAATCTCAGCCGATTGATTTTTCGTTCTCAGCCAATTGATTTGGGAATGTAGGGAGAATGATATGTTGTTGTATGACAGCTTTTTATAAAAACTCTCGTGGGTAAGGGGAGAAAGAACGGACTGTCTTGGATATTCAACATCCTCCCGTAAGCCGGAGCGAGGGGACGAAAAAAGTGGGGAAGAGCCATGCTCCTCCCCACTTGCTATTCGATGCCGGACAGTAGCGCGGTTTACAATGCCGCCAGTTCGACGAATTTGTCTACGGCTGCACTCAGTCCGTCGGCATTCTTGCCGCCGGCTGTGGCAAAGTGGGGCTGTCCGCCGCCACCGCCCTGAATCAACTTGGCTGCTTCGCGGATGATTTGGCCTACGTTCATGCCGTGTGCCTTCACCATATTGTCCGAAGCCGCAGCCGTCAGCATGGGTTTGCCTTCGTGTAGGCTACCGATGATGACCAATGCGTCTTCCGCACCGTTCCGGAGTTGGAAGGCCATGTCTTTCACGAGGTCGGCAGGCATGGGGAGAATGCCACGGTATAGCGTTACGCCGTTTACGATGGCGGCCTGCGAGACAATACGTGCCTTGGCTTGTGCGGCCTTTTCTTTCATGCTTTCTTCAATCTGCTTCTTCAGGGTTGCGTTTTCCTCAATGGATTTGAGGATGGCAGCTTTCACGTCCGGGGCATTGTTGAACATGGTCCTCAGTTCGTTTGTCAGGTCTTGCAGGGCATAAAGCATGTTTTCTACTTTTTCTCCCGTGATGGCTTCTATACGACGGATACCGGCAGCTACCGAACTCTCGCTCAGGATTTTCATCATACCGATACGGCCGGTGGATTTGGCATGGCAACCGCCACAGAATTCCACGCTGTCGCCGAATTGCACGACGCGCACCCGATCGCCGTATTTCTCTCCGAAGAGCGCGATGGCCCCCAGTTCCTTGGCCTTTTCTATCGGCATGTCACGATGGTCTTGCAGGGGCAGGTCTTCGCGGATTTTGGCATTGACGATACGTTCCACTTCGCGCAGTTGCTCGTCGGTCACTTTCTGGAAGTGGGAGAAATCGAAACGCAGGTATTCCGGAGTGACCAATGAACCTTTCTGTTCCACGTGTTCGCCCAACACCGTGCGCAGGGCCTGGTCGAGCAGGTGCGTACAAGTGTGGTTGGCTTCGCTGGCAGCGCGCAAATCGGTGTCTACGCAGGCCATGAAGTCGGCTTCGGGGTGCTCGGGCAAAGTCTTGGCGATATGTACCGGGAGGTTGTTTTCCCGTTTGGTGTCTACGATTTCTATGGTCTCGTGTTCCGAACAAAGCACACCGCGGTCGCCCACCTGTCCGCCCATTTCGGCATAGAACGGCGTGTAGTCGAGTACGATTTGATAGAACGTCTGTTTCTTTTGCGTTACTTTGCGGTAGCGGAGGATGTGGCATTCGTGCTCAGTATAGTCCCAGCCTTTGAACTCGGTTTCTCCTTCTTTTACTACCACCCAGTCGCCCGTTTCCACGGCGGCGGCGTTGCGTGCGCGTTCTTTCTGCTTCTGCATCTCCGCATGGAACGTTTCTTCGTCCACGGTCATGCCGTTTTCACGACAGATGAGTTCCGTCAGGTCGAGCGGGAAACCATAGGTGTCGAACAGCGTGAAGGCTTCCACGCCGTCTATGACGGTCTTCCCGGAGGCACGTGTCTCGGCCATCACGCGGTCGAGCAGGCGGATACCGGTTTCCAAGGTGCGCAGGAAGGAGTCTTCTTCCTCTTTCATCACTTTGGAGATGAGCACCTTTTGGGCTTCCAACTCCGGGTAGGATTTTCCCATTTCCTGTACGAGCACGGGCAGGAGCTTGTACATGAAAGCTTCTTTCTGGCCTAAGAACGTGTAGGCATAGCGTACGGCGCGGCGCAGGATACGGCGGATGACGTAACCGGCTTTGGCATTGCCCGGCAACTGGCCGTCGGCGATGGAGAAAGCTATGGTACGCAAGTGGTCGGCCACTACGCGCATGGCTACATCCTTCTTCGCGTCTTCACCGTATCGGCAATCCGACAAGTCGCCGATTACCTTGATGATAGGCTGGAACACGTCGGTGTCGTAATTGGAACGTTTGCCTTGCATCACAGCGCACAGACGTTCGAATCCCATACCCGTGTCGATGACTTTGGCCGGAAGGGGTTCCAAGGTCTGGTCGGCCTTACGGTTGTATTGCATGAACACGAGGTTCCATATTTCGATGACCAACGGGTTGTCCTTGTTCACCAGTTCGCGGCCGGGCACTTTCGCTTTTTCTTCTTCCGGACGCAGGTCGATATGGATTTCAGAACACGGACCGCAGGGGCCCGTGGCACCCATTTCCCAAAAGTTGTCGTGCTTGTTGCCGTTGATGATGTGGTCGGCCGGGAGGAACTTCTCCCAATAAGAAGCCGCTTCGTTGTCGCGTTCAAGTCCTTCTTCAGGTGAACCTTCGAAGACGGTGGCATATAGGTTGGACTTGTCGATTTTCAAGACGTCTACCAGATATTCCCAAGCCCATTCGATGGCTTCTTTCTTGAAGTAATCGCCGAAGCTCCAGTTGCCGAGCATTTCGAACATGGTATGGTGGTAAGTGTCATGGCCTACTTCTTCCAAATCGTTGTGCTTGCCGCTGACACGGAGGCATTTCTGCGAATCGGTGCAACGTTTGCTCGTGGCGGGACGGTTGCCCAGGATGATGTCTTTGAACTGGTTCATGCCCGCATTGGTAAACATCAGCGTCGGGTCGTCTTTGATGACCATCGGCGCAGACGGGACAATGAGGTGCCCCTTGGACTCGAAGAACTTGACGAACGAGTCGCGGATTTCGTTTGCAGTCATTTGATTTTTATTTTATGCGTTACTATTTTCCAAAAAGTTTTGCAAAGATAGGCCGTTTTGCCTACTTTTGCAAGGAAATGACTGGAAACGAACGGAAAAAGAGTTGAATTATGGCACTGAATCCGAATAAGGAGTTGAAACTTTATTATTCCATTGGAGAAGTGGCGGAAATGCTGGGGGTGTCCGAGACTTTGCTGCGCTACTGGGAGAAAGAATTCCCCACGATAACCCCTAAAAAATCGGGACGGAACATTCGACAGTACTCGCAGGAGGACATCGAACAAGTACGCCTGATTCACCATTTGGTCAAGGTGAAAGGCATGAAGCTGGCGGCCGCCCGCAAGGCTTTGCGGAACAGCAAGGGAGAAGTGGAGCGGAATATGGAGATTGTCAGCCGTCTGCAAGCCGTCCGCGAGGAGTTGATGCAAATAAAAAAGGAATTAGACGGTTTGGTCTGATTCCTTTCTGTGGTGTGCGCCCGGGAATGTCTCAGTCTATTCGGGTCACTTCTTCTATACCGGTCATGTTCTTCAGTTTGTTGCAGATGGTTTTGACATCCTCCACATCGTGTACTCCCAATTGTATTTCGCAATCGAATATGCCGTCCTTTGTCGAGACGGTCAATTTGTAGATATTGATGTTAAGCTGGTTGGACAGTACACCGGTCATTTCATGCAGGATACCGATATTGTCGATGCCGCTGACTTTGATGGTGGCGGGGAAGAACAACGTTTTATGTACGTCCCACGTAGCCGCGAGAATATGATTACCGTCGCTGGTCTTGAGTTTGGCGGCCACTGGACATTGGCGTTTGTGAATGTAAATGTGCTTGTCGCTGTCGATATATCCCAGCACATCGTCGCCCGGGATGGGGTGGCAACATTCCGCAATAATGAAATTCTGAATGTTTTCTTCGTTCAGAACCACTGTTTTTTTCCGATCTATGGAGATCGGTTGTTCCGGGGTCGGTTTCTCTTTTGTTTTTGAAGAAGGAGACTTCTTCTTCAGGAAGGGGATGAAATGTGTCCAACTGTTGCCCTTGTTCCCTTGTTTCTCGTGAAGCACATTCAAGTCGGCCGTGCCCAACACGACGTTTTTGCTGCCTATGGCTTGGAAGAGTTCTTCGCGGAACTTGATGCGGTGCAAGTCGCATAGTTTGTCGATGTTCATGCTGTTGGGTTCAACCTCTGCTTTTTCGAAGAATTCGTTAAGCATCTCTTCTCCTTGCTTTTGCAGCTCGCGTTCTTCGCGGCGCAGGATGGCTTGTATCTTGTTTTTGGCCTTGGCTGTGGTGGCGAAGTTGATCCACTCTTTCTGTACCCGTTGGGTTTTCGAGGTCAGGATTTCCACTTGGTCGCCGCTTTGTAATTTGTGGCTGAGCGGTACCAATTTATGATTCACCTTCGCACCGATGCAATGGCTGCCGAGAAACGTGTGGATACTGAATGCAAAATCGAGTGCCGTGCAGTCGGCCGGCATCGTCTTGAACTCCCCTTTGGGCGTAACTACGAAGATTTCCGAGGCGTAGAGGTTCAACTTGATGGCATCGAGGAAGTCCAAGGCGTTCGGCTGTGGGTCGTCCAGGATTTCTTTGATGGTGTGGAGCCATTTTTCCAGTTCGTCTTCGCTGTCTGCTGTCGTTTTGCTGCCTTCTTTATATTTCCAATGGGCGGCAAATCCTTGCTCTGCCATCTCGTCCATTCTTGTGGAGCGGATTTGCACTTCTATCCATTGGCCCGTCTTACTCATGAGCGTGACATGCAGAGCTTGGTAGCCATTGGCTTTCGGGTGAGTCAACCAATCGCGCAACCGTTCGGGATGCGGCTTGTATATACGGCTGGCACACACGTAGATGCGGAAACATTCGCTGATTTCGTCTTCTGCCCTTTGCGGTTCGAAGATGATTCTTACGGCCAGGATGTCGTAGACTTCTTCGAACTCGATATGCTTGTTTTGCATCTTGCACCAAATGGAATAAGGTGTTTTGATGCGTGCTTTGATGGTATAGGTAAGCCCCATCTTGTCCAATGCCTCGCGGATGGGGCGCGTGAAATCTTCAAAGAGGGTTTCACGATGGGCGCGGGTTTGTGCCAGTTTGTCGATAATTTGCTGGTATTCCTCAGGATGCTCGTACCGGAAACTCAGGTCTTCCAGTTCTTCTTTGATTTTGTTCAGTCCGAGACGGTTGGCCAGCGGCGCATAAATATAAAGAGTTTCCCCTGCTATCTTATATTGTTTGTTGGGGGGCTGCGAGCCTAACGTACGCATATTATGCAACCGGTCGGAAATCTTGATGAGAATCACCCGGATGTCGTCGCTCATGGTCAGCAACAGTTTCTTGAAAGACTCGGCCTGGGCAGACGCCTTGTCGCCGAAGATGCCTCCCGATATTTTCGTAAGCCCGTCTACGATTTGAGCGATTTTAGGACCGAAAATGTTGGAGACGTCTTCCACGGTGTAGTCGGTGTCTTCTACCACGTCGTGGAGCAAGGCGGCACAGATGGAGGTAGAACCCAAGCCGATTTCGCTGCATACGATTTGGGCTACGGCCAGCGGATGCATGATGTAAGGTTCGCCGGAAAGGCGGCGCACTCCTTTGTGGGCTTGTTTGGCAAAATTAAAAGCCTTGGTAATGATTTCCACCTTTTTGCGGTGGCGTGACGCCAAATAAGTATTTATCAGATGCTGAAAAGCATCATTTACCATTTTCTCTTCGTCAAGTTGTTTTTTGGCAGAATCTTCCATGGTCACCTCCTTTTGTCTTTTGCGACTGTTTTATCTGACTTTCAGTTTTTTCCCGGCTCGTATGCTTGTACCTTTTATACCGTTGAGGCGTTTGAGTTTGGATACGGTCGTTCCGTAACGTTTCGCAATCGTCGAGAGAGTCTCTCCCGAACGTATGGTGTGGGTTCTCGATTTGCTGCGGCTGCTCTTGCTGCTGCGTGAACGTGTAGCAGATGATTTTTTTGCAGATTGGCTTACAGCCACTTCGCTACGGTTGGTGAACAGTTCGTCCGACTTATAGGTGTAAACGGAATCTCCGGCCGCAATGAACGCGCTGATACCGTGGGTAGGCAGGCGGAGAATGCAGCTTTTTTTGGCGCCCGGAATAAGTCCCGTACGGTATTGCGGATTAAGGGCTTTGACTTCTTCCGCCTTGACGTTGCATACAGCTACGATTTGGTCGAAATGCACGTCGCGGTCAACGATGATGGTGTCCGTGCTGGGAGGCAACGTGGTGGTCATCGGGCATATATTATGTTCGCAATAATAGTTCATGACGTAATTGGCGGCAATAAAAGCCGGTACGTAACCTCTTGTTTCCTGCGGAAGATAAGGATAGATTTGCCAATAATCCCTGCTTCCCCCTGCGCGTCGGATGGCCTTGTTTACGTTGGCCGGCCCGCAGTTGTAGGCTGCAATGACCAAAGTCCAGTCGCCGAAAATCTGATAAAGGTCTTGCAGGTAATGTGCGGCTGCATACGAGGATTTGATGGGGTCACGACGTTCGTCTATCAGACTATTGACATCGAGGCCGTACACTTTACCGGTAGAAATCATGAATTGCCACAATCCGGCTGCACCGACCCGGGAGGTGGCTCCGGGGTTGAGGGCGGACTCGATGACCGGCAGGTATTTCAGTTCCAAGGGTAACTGGTAACTTTCCAATGCTTCCTCGAATATGGGTACATAGAAGTTGTTGGCTGCCAGCATGTAAGATACGGAGCGTCTCAGCCGTGTACAATATTGGTCGATGAATTTCCGTACCACCTCGTTATAGGGCATTTCTATGACGTTGGGCAGGCGGTTGAGTCGCGAGATGTATTCCTCCTTGCTGTATTGCGGATTCTCGTCCGAACTTTCGCATTTCTCATCCACTCCCAGATAGTTCTTGGTGTTCCATTCTTGCAACAGGCTGTCTATTTCATAGGTCATACCTTCCGGGAGGCCGATCACTTCGTCTTTTCCCGTCTGGTCGTCGTGTACGGTGATGTCGTTTTGTGCTTTCATTCCCGTAGCCAATAAAGCTGCTATACAGAATAATCCGATTTTCTTCATCATGGTTTAAAAGTTTAAATTACATTGGACGCCTACCGAAGCCTCCCGTCTCCGTCCGCCAAAATTAAAGACGGCCGGTTCGATTCGCAAACCCAAATCTTTGGAAATGTCGAAAGACGAGAGTTCCGCGTCCACGTATGCGTCTACTACCGACAGCAGATATACGGCTATCATGGCGAATATACTCATGTCCCGGTACTTGCGGTAATAGTTCTTTTTGTTCTTGAATATTTCTTTGTATTGGTCTTCCCGGCCTGCAATGCTGTAATTCAACGGGAGCATATTTTCGTAGCTCTTCGTGTTGGGGTCGTCATCCATAATATCCAGATAGGCTTGTGAATAGTCGCCATACATCTGGTTGTTCCACGTCAGGGCATAGAGGCAACCTAAAAAGCCGCCGTAGACAATAGGTATCTTCCACAGTTTGCGGTTGTAAATCTGTCCGGCTCCCGGAATAATCAGGGATAGCCATAGGGCACGCTGTGGATTGGGAATGAAACGCTTTTCCATAAAAGAGGGCGTGTGGCGGAGCAATGAATCGCTTTTCAGGCCGATGGCAGTGGAATCCAATGCGGTTGCGGCGGTGTCCGCCAACGTTCCTGCGGGCGGCAAACTGTCGCCGAGCGTGGGGGGCGTTTCGGTGATAACGGGTGGGATGCTGTCTTTGGCCGTAACGGCTAATGTGTCGGCAAGCAAGGGTACTGCGGTGGGCACGGAGTCGTGTGCGGCAGGTATACTGTCTGCTGCCGGAGACGTTTGTCCCCAAACTGAAGACATCCCGCCATGCATGAACAAGATGCCGAGCAGGATGAGTGAATGACGATATAAGAGTTTAATACACTTCAACTTTTTAAACGGTCAAACAGTTCGATAATACGTTCCAATTCTTCTTCATTCGCAAACGGAATGCTGATTTTACCCTTGCCTTTATCCGAGCAAGTGAGTTGTACTTTGGCTTGAAAGAATTTAGATAGACTTTGTTTCAAAACGTTGTATTCTTCGGGAAGACGTGCTCCCTTCGGTGTGATTTTTTTACCTCCGCTTTTTACGCTTTCGCCTTCCGTGAGAGCTTTGACCATTTCTTCCACCTTCCGGACGGAAAGGTTCTCCTGAATGATTTGCTGGAATAGTTTGATTTGCAGTGTAGGGTTATCCAAAGCGAGTAAGGCGCGTGCGTGTCCCATGTCGATGTCTTTGTTTTGCAAAGCCATCTGAATAGGAGCGGGCAAACGGAGCAGACGCAGGTAGTTCGTGATGGTAGAGCGGTTTTTACCGATGCGTTCACTCAATTTCTCTTGCGTCAGGTTGTATTGTTCGATAAGATGTTGGTAGGCCAGTGCGATCTCCACCGAATTCAGGTCTTCGCGTTGGATATTCTCTATCAAGGCCATTTCCATGACATTCTCGTCATCTGCCGTACGTATGTATGCCGGGATGGTGTGCAGGCCGGCTTGTTTGGAAGCTCTCCAGCGCCGTTCTCCGGCGATGATCTGAAACGTGTCGTCCTCCATCTTGCGGAGTGTGATGGGTTGTACGATGCCGATTTCCGCAATGGAGTCGGCCAGCTCGCGCAGACTTTCAGGGTCAAAATCCCTTCTCGGCTGGTTGGGATTCGGAGAAATCTTGTCCAGTTCGATTTCATTGATGGTAGAGGAACCGTCCGTGTGGACTTCCTTGGTGGAAATCAGAGCGTCCAGTCCTCGTCCTAAAGCAGGGTATTTCTTGTGTACAGCCATTCTTTTTTTCTGTTATTTGTCTTTTTCAATAATTTCTTTCGCCAAAGCCAAATGGTTCTTGGAACCTGTGGAGTCCGTGTCGTAAAGGATAACCGGAAGACCGTGGCTCGGGGCTTCGCTGAGTTTGACGTTCCGTTGGATGACGGTTTTGAAGACTAATTCCTGGAAATGCTTTTTTACCTCATCATAAATCTGGTTGGCCAGACGCAGGCGGCTGTCATACATGGTCAGCAAGAAACCTTCGATTTCCAAAGACGGATTGAGCTTGGATTTGATAATCTTGATCGTATTGAGAAGTTTGCTGATACCTTCCAATGCGAAATATTCACACTGAACCGGGATGATTACGGCATCGGCTGCCGTCAATGCGTTTACGGTGATGAGGCCTAATGAAGGGGAACAATCTATCAAAATGTAATCGTATTCGCTCTTCATGGGGGAAAGGATACCCGTCAGCACTTTTTCCCGGTTGGGAAGGTTCAGCATTTCTATTTCCGCACCGACCAAATCGATGTGAGAAGGAATGATGTCCAATCCCTCGATATCCGTAGTATAAATGGCATCGCGCGGATCTGCGTGATCGATGATACATTCATAGATAGAGCAGTCTATTTCAGATACGTCTACTCCCAAACCGGAAGACGCATTGGCCTGAGGATCCGCATCGACAAGCAAAACCTTTTTTTCCAATGTCGCTAAAGAGGCGGCCAGATTCATCGAAGTCGTGGTCTTTCCGACCCCTCCTTTCTGATTTGCTAAAGCAATAATCTTTCCCATATCCTAATATTTGGTTTGCACAAAAGTAACGTATTCCTGACTACTGCGCTTTAGAGAATGCAGATAGAAACGTTAAATTGTTGAAAACTCGACTATATTGTTAATAACTGCGAGGAGCATCATGCCGCAAAGATAATGTTTTTCGGTGAAAGCACTGAGCTTTTAAACCTTTTTTCGTACTTTTGTGGAAACAAATATAGGTGAAAATGAACGACATGAGGCCGCTTATCCTACTCTCGAATGATGATGGAGTACAGGCAAAAGGATTGAACGAATTGATAGATATGTTGTCTCCTTTGGGAGATATTCTTGTAATGGCGCCGGACAGTGCCCGTTCCGGTTCCGCTTGTGCGATTACGTCATACGACCCTTTACGTTATCGCGTCGTGGCTGTGCGTCCGGGCATAAAAGTCTGTGCGTGTAGCGGGACTCCGGTAGATTGTGTGAAACTGGCACTTGAAATGGAAGCCGGCCGTAAGCCGGATGTGGTGGTCAGTGGCATCAACCATGGAGACAATTCTTCTGTCAACGTACATTATTCGGGGACGATGGGTGTGGTGTTGGAAGGCTGCATGAAAGGCATCCCGTCTATCGGTTTTTCCTTGTGCGATTTCGATGCGGATGCTGATTTTTCTCCTACCGTCCCATACGTGCGAGGCATTGTGGAGCGTGTGTTGAAAACGGGATTGCCAGCAGGGGTATGTCTGAATGTAAACTTTCCCCGACCGTCGGGACAGGGTTACCGTGGGACGAAGGTATGCAGGATGGCCCGTGGGATGTGGTCCAACGAGTTGTATGTAGCCGACCATCCTCGGGGCGGAAAATATTTTTGGCTCACCGGTGAGTATACCAACGAGGAGCCGGAGTGTACGGATACGGATGCGTGGGCTTTAGCGCACGGCTATGTGGCGGTAACTCCCGTCACGGTGGACGTGACGGCTTATCGGGCCATGGACGGACTCAAAGACTTGGAAGTTTTATGAAATATTATCTGATTGTCGGTGAGGCCAGTGGGGATTTGCATGCGTCTCATCTGATGAAAGAACTGAAAGCCCGGGATGCCGAAGCGGATTTCCGATTTTTGGGGGGAGACCTGATGAAGGCGCAGGGCGGGACTTTGGTTCGGCATTATAAAGAATTGGCCTATATGGGGTTTATTCCCGTGTTGCTCCATCTGCGTACGATACTGCACAACATGAAGGCGTGCAAACGTGACGTGTTGGAATGGAATCCCGATGTGTTGATTCTGGTGGATTATCCCGGTTTCAACTTGTCTGTGGCGGAATTCGTGCATGCGCATAGTCCCATACCGGTATATTACTATATATCTCCCAAGATATGGGCATGGAAGGAGTATCGTATCAAGAATATCAAACGCGATGTGGACGAGCTTTTTTCCATACTTCCGTTTGAAGTGGATTTCTTTGAGGGGAAGCATCATTATCCTATTCACTATGTGGGTAACCCTACCTTGGACGAAGTGGAGGCTTACAAAAGGGAAAACGAAAAAGACTTCGGACGTTTTGCGGAAGACAACGGCCTGGAGGGCAAGCCCGTCTTGGCTTTGTTGGCCGGGAGCCGTAAACAGGAAATCAAAGACAACTTGCCCATGATGGTAGAAGCAGCTTCCGTTTATGAGGGGCAGTATGAGTTGGTGTTGGCGGCAGCTCCTAATATAGACCCTGAATTTTATGGAAAAGTGTTACGGGGCAGCCGGGTGAAAATCCTGTACGGCCAGACCTATCGTATATTGCACCACGCCAGCGCAGCTTTGGTCACGTCCGGGACGGCCACGTTGGAGACAGCCCTTTTCCGGGTGCCCCAAGTGGTGTGTTATTATACGGCCTGCGGCAAACTGGTTTCTTTCTTGCGTCGGCATATCCTGAAAGTCCGTTATATTTCGTTGGTCAATCTGGTCGCCGGGCGAGAGGTGGTCAGGGAGTTGGTGGCCGACGGGATGAGCGTGGGGAATATACGGGAGGAACTTTCCCGGATTCTGCCCGGCGGAAACGGACGCACAGCCATGTTGCAGGGCTATGAAGAGATGGCTGTCAAGTTAGGGGATACCGGTGCGCCTGCGAAGGCGGCAAGTCTCATGCTTCGTCTGTTGAAGCGTGGCGTGGGACGAAAAGCCCCTTCCGATAGCTGCCGTTAAGACAGACCTGTATGGATAATGAAAGAGCGGGAACCATTGCTTCGAGCGAATGGTTCCCGTTTCTTGTATCAGGTATGGCCGTCATGGCCGGGTTGTCTTTTTCTCCTTATTATAATAAGGTAAGGGTGTAGAGGTAGATGACGGAAGCCGGAATGGCCAGCAACGAACTGTCGAAACGGTCGAGCATCCCTCCATGTCCCGGCAGGATATTGCCGCTGTCTTTGATTTGCAACTGCCGTTTCAGAAGGCTTTCCACAAGGTCGCCCCACGTACCGAATATTACTACCGTGAGCGCCAGCCCCAACCATTCCCATCTGTCGAGCGACGGTTCGAAGCAGGCAAAAATCTGTGAAGCGGCCACGGCTACCAATCCCCCTCCGACGGAACCCTCCCACGACTTGTTCGGAGAGATACGCGGGAACAGTTTGTGACGGCCGAAAAGCGAACCGAAACAGTAAGCTCCGGAGTCGCTGGCCCAAAGGAATACGAATACGGACAACGGAAGCATGCCCGCATAGGCCACGCCGATGCTGTAAGACACTTCGGGCTGGTAAGCCAGGGCATTGAGCGACGCAAACGGCAGAGCTACGTACATTTGGCTCATCATGGTATAGGCCCAGTTGTTCAGTGCATGTTCGCTTTTCAGGTAAAGTTCACTGACCAGCAGGTACACCACTGACAACAGATACGGGATGAATACCCCGGAAGGAGTAAGATTGCTGCAAAAGCCCGAAACGGCTAAAAAAAGGTAAATCCCGGCCACCGTACAAATCACCGCATTGGTTTGTACATCGGCCCGCCGGTTCACCACTTGGCAAAACTCCCATACGCTCAGACCCGTTATCACGGCAAAGAGCAGGGTGAATGTGACGTTACTCCATAAAATACCACCCACCAGTACCGCTACGAAAGCGATACCGGTGGCTGTGCGGAGACATAAATTCTTTATTTTATCGGTCATTTTTCTTTAGGGGCTTGTGTGTCTTGCGGTTTCTCGGCCTCGTGATCGGATGCTTGTGCCGTGGTTTCCGTAGGATGTTCGGCCGACGCTTCCGTCGGTTGCTCATCCGAGGCTGGCGCACCCTGTTCTTCTTTTTGCTCGTCAGACTCCTGGGCCATCTCGTCTCCCGGGAGTTCTTCGTTCATGCTAAGCAACTCTTCCGTACGGCTGGTCCACGGCCGTTTGCCGAAAATCTTCTCCACGTCTTCGGCGAAAATCACTTCGCGCTCCACCAACACTTTTGCCAATTCCGCATGCCCGTCCTGATGTTCGCGTAACAAAGATTTGGCCCGTTCGTATTGTTCGGCAATCATGTGCTTCACTTCCTCGTCAATCAGTTGTGCAGTCTGGTCGGAATAAGGCTTCGTAAAGTTGTATTCGTCGTTGTTATAATAACAGAGGTTCGGCAATCGTTCACTCATACCCAGATAGGCAATCATGCTGTAAGCCTGTTTGGTCACGCGTTCCAGGTCGTTTAACGCTCCGGAAGATATGTGTCCCGTGAACAATTCTTCGGCTGCCCGGCCACCCAATGTGGCACACATTTCGTCGAGCATCTGCTCTTTGGTCGTAATCTGTCGTTCTTCGGGCAGATACCAGGCGGCTCCCAGTGCACGTCCGCGCGGCACGATGGTCACTTTAATCAGCGGGTTGGCATATTGCAGGAACCAGGAAATGGTGGCATGTCCCGCTTCGTGCAAGGCTATGGTCTGCTTTTCTTCCACCGTCATGACTTTGGTCTGTTTCTCCAGTCCTCCGATAATGCGGTCTACAGCACTGAGGAAATCTTCTTTGCCTACGGCCTTTTTACCATGCCGGGCTGCAATCAGGGCAGCTTCGTTACATACGTTGGCGATATCGGCACCGGAGAAACCGGGCGTTTGACGGGCCAACAAGTCAATGTCTACCGTGCTGTCCGTTTTCACCGGACGGAGATGGACTTTGAATACGGCTTTCCGTTCATTCAGATCCGGCAAGTCCACGTGTATCTGCCGGTCGAAACGTCCGGCACGCAACAAGGCTTTGTCCAGAATGTCCACCCGGTTGGTGGCTGCCAGAATGATGACACCGCTGTTGGTGCCGAAACCGTCCATCTCGGTCAGCAACTGGTTCAATGTGTTTTCCCGTTCGTCATTGCCTCCCATGGCCGGGTTCTTGCCGCGTGCACGTCCCACGGCGTCGATTTCGTCGATGAAGATGATACACGGAGCCTTTTCCTTAGCCTGGCGGAACAGGTCACGCACACGGCTGGCTCCCACGCCTACGAACATTTCTACGAAATCGGAACCGGAAAGAGAGAAAAACGGGACGTTAGCCTCTCCGGCTACAGCCTTGGCCAATAACGTCTTACCCGTTCCCGGAGGACCTACCAGCAAAGCACCTTTGGGTATTTTACCTCCGAGGTCGGTGAACTTCTTCGGATTTTTGAGGAACTCCACGATTTCCTCCACCTCCATTTTGGCACCGGCCTGTCCGGCCACGTCTTTGAAAGTCACTCTCGTAGCTTCTCCTTTCTCAATCAGTTTGGCTTTGCTTTTACCGACGTTGAACACGCTTCCGCCCGTAGGGCTTCCGCCGCCCATCCGTCTCATGATGAATACCCAGATGGCGATAATGAAAAGCAAGGGGAAGAAGTTCCAGAAGATATTGCTCATGAAGTCGTTGCTCTGTTCGAAGCGCAAGTTTCCCTTGAAATTGTTGTTCGCCCGGGCTTCATCCACGAGGTCCATCAGTTTTTCGTTGGAGGCATATTCCACGGTGACCATCGGAACCGTTCCTATTTTCTTGAAGTCGTCCGTGCCGAACACATCTTTCAAATGTTCTTTCGACACATACATTTCCAATACCCCCTTGTCTTTTTGCGCAATGATTTTAGAGGCATAACCGCTTTTTACGTATTGTTCGAACTGCGTGTAATCCACCGTTTTGGAGGAACTTCCACCCGTACCCGTAAAGAAGAGATACACCAATATTACAATGATAATGCCGTAAATCCAGTTCATGTTGAACCGCGGCATTTTATTTTTGTTTTCTTTTTCGTTCATAATGTTTTTAAGGTGAGTTTAGTCAATGTCGGGAAGAGAAGTCAGTTGTGCGTCTGCCCATAGGTGTTCGATGTCGTAAAAGTCGCGTGTTTGCGGCAAGAAAACATGTACGATGATGTCCGTGTAATCCATTGCCACCCACTCGGCGTTTCTCAACCCGTCCACGGCTACAGGTTTGGCGTGCGCCTTAAGCCGTGCGGATTCCCCGATGGATTCCGCTATCGCCTGAACCTGTGAGGGCGAATTTCCTTGGCAGATGATGAAATATTGGCAGATGGTGTCACCTATGTTCGTCAAGTCGGCTACGACGATGTTCTTTCCTTTCTTGTCCTGTATGCCTTCCGTGATGGCATTTACTAATTGTTGCGTTTCGTTCATGCGTTAATTCATACATAATTTGTCGGGCAAAGATAGTATATAATATGTTATCATTCCAATTTTTAGGCTCAAAACCCTTTGCTTTTTATCTTTTTTAGATAATATAATCCGGTTTGTGCCTGGCGGTTCGTCCGGAAACAAGGAGAGACCATCGCAGAGGGAGATTTTTATGGACGCGGCAGTTTCCCTACGAAAAAAGGGTATAAAAATTTGTGGGTTCAAAAATAAGTCGCTAAATTTGCAGTCACAAAAAGGACAATGGGCTATGGTGTAATGGTAACACAACAGATTCTGGTCCTGTTTTTCCAGGTTCGAATCCTGGTAGTCCAACACGAAGCTTTCCTCATGGGGAGGGAAGCTTTTTTTATGCGTGGCAGTTGATTCCGAGACGACGTGCAGACGGCTTTCTTTCCTTCCCAGGGATTTTGCAAAAAGATCTTTCATCTTTCAGGTTGTATCGTAAGTCTTTTAAAACAAGTATATTGTGTCCTGAAGGATGTACCGGCCATCTTTCAGCCGAAGCTTTCCCCTTCCTTATGGAGGACGGGAAAAGGCCTTCCTGAAAAGGGCATTTTTTTCTGCGCCAAACGATTTTTCAATCTCAGGCAAGCGATTTTTCGTTCTGCGCCAAATGATTTTCCGCTTTCAGCCGGTCGGTTTCCCGTTCTCATCCTGACGGAAGGCTGAAAGATGGGTGTCCCATCCTTCAGTTGTTTTATATGTTGGGACACAGTGTGTTATCGTTCAGCCTGAAAGATGAAACCATTTTTCTGAAAACTCTTGGGGGAGGGGATAAGCTTCCTGTAGTTCTTTCTTTACTCATCGTTGGTTGTAATTTGCTACCCATATTAACTGTCGATGGGGAATTTTCGGCTGACAAAATGGATTATGGAACCATTCCGTTCCTTTCCCTGTATTCCGAAGGCGAAATACCAAAATAGTCTTTGAAAGCGGAGGAGAAGTGCGATTCCTGTTCAAAACCGACCTCGTAAGCGATGCTGCTTAACGGGAGACGCTTTTCTGTAAGCAGCCGGGCTGCTTCTTGCAACCGTGTATTACGTATCAAGTCACGTGCCGGTTGGTTAGTGAGTTCTTTTAATTTGCGATATAGGTGTACACGGCTTAGTCCGACTTCGGTAGCCATCATGGCCACGGAGAACGACGAGTCTGACAGGTGGGCGTTGATGCTTTTCATAACCCTTGCCATGAGTTGTTCGTCGGGGCTTTCCATTTCAATCTTATTGATATTGTGTGCTAAGGACTGGCGGCCGGAAAGTGCATTACCAATCCTTTCGTATTGAGCTACTACGTTCAGCATCGTGTGCATTAGCACTTCCATGTTAAATGGTTTGGTTAGATAAGCATCGGCTCCTACATCCATTCCCTCGATATGGTCTTCATCACGGTTTTTTGCCGTGAGCAGTACTACAGCCGTTGTGTTAAGGCGTGGGTTTGTTTTTATCTTACGGCATAAGGTCGTGCCGTCCATAACGGGCATCATTACATCGCTTAGCACGGCTGCGTATGTCTTGGTGCTCATCATGTCAAGGGCCTCTTGGCCGTTGGCACTTTCATCCACGTAAAATCTCTGTCGTAATTCTTGTTTAAGATACAGGCGGATTTCCTCATCATCTTCCACTATGAGTACTCTATGGCGTACCCTTGGCTTGTCTTTCTTTATTTCCTGTATTTGGGGGAGGGGCGCATGTGCTACTTCTCGTTTAGGTTTCACTTCTGTTACTACAATTTCTTCTTTTCTTAGATGGTTTGTTCCTTTCGGGATGCTCACAGTGAAGCGGCTGCCGGAAGTGCCGTCGGGGTGTCCTTCCACGGTTATGCTGCCATGGTGCAAGATGACAAGTTGTCGTACTAGGTGAAGCCCTACGCCGCTACCTGTTGCCATGGTTGGGTTGTTGTTTTGAATCTGGTAAAAACGGTCGAAGATGCGGTCGCGTTCTTCAGGGGCAATGCCTGCTCCGTTGTCGTCTACCGCAATTTCATAATGATTGTCAAGGCATCGTAATGTTACTTTCACGTATCCTCCGTGTGGTGTATATTTCAAGGCATTGCTTATAAGGTTTACCACTATTTTGTCAAAATGTTCTTCGTCAACGTATGCTATGGTTTCGTTGGTGCAGGATGAGAAAGTGAGGCAGATGTTTTTGCCAGAGGCTAATTCTTTAAAAGATTCGCATACATCGGCAATGAGCGATGCCAGATTGACAGGTGCAAAGCGTAGTTTTAACTTGCCGTGATCTAATTTGCGTATATCCATCAGTTGTCCCACTAAGGTCATTATTCGTTCCGCATTGCGGTATATAGTATGGTAACGTGACAAACGTAACGGGTCGTCGTCGGCAAGCATCAACTGTCGTAGAGGGGCGATGATGAGTGACATGGGAGTACGAATCTCATGTGAAATGTTGGTAAAGAATTGCAATTTTGCCTCGTTGATTTCTTCGCCATGCTTGTGGCGTATCATGGCTCGGTGAGCCTTTATCCGTAGCCATACCTGATAAGCAATGGTCATAAGTATAACCAGTACGATTAATGTGTATGCCATCCATGCCCATGCCGTGTTCCACCATGCCTTTCGCACTATGATTTCTACTTTGCGTATATCGCTGTTATTGGCTTTTAGGCACAGCGTGTGGCGACCAGGGCTGAGCTTATTGAACGTCAGTCGGTTTGTTCCTATGGGTAACGTTATCCATGGATCTGAATCGAATGAATATGCAAACGTCAGTCGTTCGGGGCGGTTCATTTCTTTGGTTGTCAGTTCAATGGTGAAAGTATTGTCATTGTGGGCAAATTCAAAATGTGAGGCGCACCATGTCGCTGTGTCGGTTATTGCCTTGCCGCCAGACGTCATACCGGCTCTTACTGGGCGGTCGTAGAGGTATAGGTCGCTTATCCTCACGTGCCAGTTTGTATGTGGAACCGTTATGTCATGGGGATGAAAGACTGTTATTCCGTTTGTGCCACCGAACCATAGGCGGCCTTCTGAATCTGTTGCCGATGCATTTTTGCTGAATTCGTTTCCTTGCAGGCCGTCTTTGGCAAAGAAGCTTGTGATGGCGTTCTGTTGTGGGCGGTAACGGTAAAGTCCGGAGTTAGAGCTTATCCACAGATCTCCATTTTTTGCGTTTCGGATACCGTAAACCGAACCGTGTAGTCCTGTTTCTTTCAGTGCGGTCATCTGTTTGAATGTATTAAGTTGAGGATTGAAAACCATTACGCCTTCCGAAGTTCCTATCCAGATTTGCCCGTCCGTGCCTTCGTGCAGGCAATATACAATGTAGCCGTGTGACAAGCTTGTTGCGGTAACCTTGTCGTGGTGTAACTCTACTAAGCGCAGTCCATCGTGAGTCCCTACATATAATTTGCCCCTTGAACAATAAAGCAGGCAGTCTATCCATGGCATTAGTGCCTTATTGATAGTTGTGTCTCGGTTCACTTTGCCGGTTTGGGGATTAAACATAAATAAGCCCGACCCCATTGTGGCGATCCATAGTCTGCCACGTGCGTCTTCTGCAAAATCGAAGACACGGGTTTCTGTTTTTCCGGTTGGGGTGATGAGGGGCATATAGACACATTTTCCCGATTTCTCATCGAAACGCCCCATACCTCGTGTGAATGAACCTATCCATAGTTGCCCCCGCGAGTCACGATATATGCGTAATATTGTGGGTGGGATTCCTTTTTCCTGTGGCTTGTAATGGATAGCTTGCTCCATGCCTGAATCAATCCTGTATATTCCGTCTCCATCTGTACCAATCCACATTCTGCCATCAGAGTCTGCCCATAAAGTAGTGATGCAAGATTGTCCTATAACATTATGAAGGTTTGATTTGTAACCGATATATTTAAAGCCGCTATCATTATTGGGTAACATCATTATTCCTTTTTGGTAAATGGCCAACCAAATGTTCTTTTCGCAATCACGGAAGATGGAATGTACTTTCAACGACCGGGGATCGAGACTTTGGCATTCTATAGGATAGTCGTTCAATGTATTTCCAGATCGTGAATCGAACCATTTTACCCCATAACCGTCTGTTCCTATTAATAGACGGCCTCCATCAGTTTCGCAAAGTGATTTTAGTGGGAGGCCGGTATGAAGTAGGATTGAAAAACATTCTTTTTTTTCATCGTATGCCATCAGTATGCCTTGTACGATGTCGCAAGCGTAAATGCGGCCGTCAGTCGTGGCACAAATGTCGGTAAGTGTCATGTCGGGAAGCGGATTGGCATAGAAGTGATCCTTCCCTTTGTTTGTGCGGCAGTACACACCTTTGTCTGCTGCCACAACCCACAGCCTTCCTTTGTTGTCAAGGGCCATGCGGCCGGTATGTACGTCGGCAAAACTTGCCGGTGCTTTATTTATCCTCAGTTCATTATGAAAGATAGATAGCTGTACAAGCATGTGTCCTGATGCCCATACTTCACCATTAGGCAGTGTTTTTACGTCGTACGTGTTATTTATAAAGGGTTTCCCGTTTCCGCTCCATCGTGCCACAGGTGAAAAACGGTCGGTAGCGTGGTCGTAAAGTTGAATGCCTTGGTTCGTCGTTACATACATACGTCCTTTTTTATCTTCATACACGCCTTGTACTTGATTTGTGGCTATGGAGGTGGAATCATCCGTTGCATGGCGGTACACTGTGAATTTTGTTCCGTCATACCTGTTCAAACCGTCCTCTGTAGCTATCCATACCATTCCATGTTTGTCACGCCACACTTGGTTTACCATGCTACTTGATAGCTGTCCGTCAGTTGTAAACAGCCTGCCAGTCTGCGCTGCGGTGATTACCGGGTACAGCCACAAAACGATTATTTGCCACAAATAGCGCATACGATTCCTTTTTGGTTTAATATCACAAAATTATAGTTTTCACACAAGAAAATATCCCGTTCATTTGATTTTTTATTGTAGTGTGTAACCTTTGCATAAGTTTTTGTAACAAGGGACTGTACTGTAAATGAAAGTTTTGCCATACTTTTGAATCGTATTTATATGTCATGTCACAATTTATATAATATTATGAAGAAAAGCAATTATCGTAAGTGGTGGCTATTGCCACTCGGTATGGTCGTATGTCTGGCTGGTATGGCGCAGAATCGATTGCCACGTGCTAACAGTGAAGCACGCGAAAATGTGATTTCACTTTCGGGTGAATGGCAGTTCCAAAGGGATGACCAGCGGGCAGGGAAACAGGAAAAATGGTATAACAGGACATCGTTCAACGATAAGATTATGTTGCCCTCTACAATAGATGAGCAGCATAAAGGGAGTGCGGAGGCCAAACAGGATGGACGTTTTACGCGTCTGTATGCTTACGAAGGGCCGGCGTGGTATCAACGTACGGTTGACATCCCAGCCATGATGGAAGGCTGTAGCTTGTTTTTATGCCTTGAACGCACAAAAGTGACAGATGTATGGTTCGACGGTCAGTATGTGGGTAGTGACAGTTCTTTGATTACGACACAGAAATTCTTGCTCACGGAACAGGCTGTGCCGGGTGTTCACCGTATTACAGTGCGTGTTACCAATGGGGCGGATGAGAATCCTCCAGTTTCCGGCTGTCACCAAATGAGTAATGGCACGCAGACCAATTGGAACGGTATACTTGGGCGTATGGAAATACATGCAGTACGGGATGTGTGGTTAGAGCAGGTTCAGGCGTATCCTAATTTGGCTGACCGTAATGTTAGATTGCGTTTTCATATAAAAAAGAAAGGGCAAAAGATGGAGGGCAGGATGCAGTTGGAACTGCAATCTTGGAACACCAAAAAGCCTCACGTATTTGAAACGTTGATGTTACCCGTCGTGATGGAATCCAATGATACTGTATTTGAATATGTTTACCCGTTAGGTGATAAGATGCAAACATGGGATGAGTTTTCTCCTACGCTTTATCGGGTGAAAAGTACTTTGACTACCACTATAAACGGGATGAATGTCAGTTCCGTGCGGGAAACGGATTTCGGAATGCGGGAAATAACTTCCGACAGCCAGGGCTTTGTGATAAACGGCAGGCCTGCTTTTATGCGGGGCAAGCACGATGCGGCGGTATTTCCTCATACCGGATATCCGCCAATGGACGTTGACGAGTGGATACGTATTCTTAAAATATATAAAGATTATGGCCTCAATCACGTACGTTGTCATACATGGTGTCCGCCATTGGCTGCATTCGAGGCGGCCGATATAGTCGGCATTTATTGGTTGCCCGAACTTCCGCATTGGGGAGCTGTTGGTGGAAAGGTCGATATAATACAGGGCGATGTGGAACAAAAAACAGAGATTTATGATAATACTACCAGTTATCTTGTATCCGAAGGTTTCCGCATGCTTGATGAAATGGGAAGCCAACCTTCATTCACCATGTTTGAATTGGGGAATGAGATGAGCGGGAGTCGCGAAGAAATGTCCAAAATCATCTCGAAGTTCCGTGACCATGATCCGCGTCATCTCTATGCCGGTGGTGCTAATAATTTCCTTTGGGCTCCTCAGTTTACACAGGGTGATGACTTTTGGACTACGACAATGACAGGAGGGACTTATGGGGCAGGGGTATATCATGACACCAAAGGACTTGAGGTACGTTCATCATATCCCAACCACAATGAAGGGCATGTCAATAATATTTTATGTGGTACGGATTATGACTATTCATCGGCTATTACCCGTTTTGATAAGCCTATAGTAAGTCATGAAACCGGGCAATATCAAGTTTACCCTAATTATAACCAAATAGAGAAATTTACGGGGGTGACGCGGGCTTATAATTTAGATACTTACCGTCAACGGTTAGAAGAAGCAGGAATGGGCGATCGTGCAGAAGATTTTTTCCGTGCTTCTGGACAGTTGGCTGCGCTTTGTTATCGTGAGGATATAGAGAGTGCGATTAGGACTGACCGTTTTGGCGGTTTTCAATTGTTGGACTTGCAGGATTATCCGGGGCAGGGAACGGCTCTTGTAGGAATGCTTGATTCTTATCTCGATTCAAAAGGTATCATAACACCGGAGCAGTGGCGTGAGTTCTGTTGTGAGGTGGTTCCTTTGTTACGCCATAAAAGTTTTACTTATACGACTGATGAAACATTCAAATCCCGTGCTGTGATTGCCAATTTCGGGGCTGCCGACCTTTCATTGAAGCCGGAGTGGACAGTCAGCTATGCTGATGGCGCACAGATAGCCCACGGTTCTTTGGCACAAACCACAATGCCGTGTGGCGCACGTACGGATGTGGGTTCCATAGAGTTTGACTTGAGTGAGGTCAAGGCTCCGTGTAAGTTGACTGTCACTTTGTCGTTACCAGGAACATCTTATCATAACAGTTATTCCATATGGGTATATCCGAGAAAAGTAGACACCAGTGTGCCCCAAGGCATCAAAGTATTTTATTCTCTCAATTCAGAGGCACAAGCAGAACTTGAACGTGGGGGAAAGGTGCTAATCCTGCCTATTCCGGCGGCTATACCTACAAGTATTGACGGGGCTTTCCAAAGTGATTTTTGGTGTTACTCCATGTTCCGTGGTTACGATCCGCCCGGAACCTTGGGTATTTGTCTTAATCCGCAACATGCTGCTTTTGATCAGTTCCCGACAGAATACCATAGTAATTGGCAGTGGTGGAGAATGCTGAAGAATGGGCGACCCATCAATTTGAATACTTTACCCCAAACATTCCGTCCTATTGTCGAGGTAATAGACAACGTGACACTCAACCGTCGTCTCGGCGTGATGTTTGAAGCAAAAGTCGGCTGTGGCCAATTGTTGGTGTGCAGTATGGATTTACAGAACTTGCAAGCTTATCCGGAAGCGCGTCAGATATATGCCAGTTTGTTGGGGTATATGGCCAGTGATAAGTTCGCTCCCACGCAAGAACTTACAATGGAGCAGTTGGGTACCGTACTCACTTCGGGTGTTCCGACAGAGACAAAAGTAACACGCTCTGTCCGTATCGACGATATGAACTTTTCTGTCAGTCCGGCTGCGGACTACAAACTTAGTGGCCGTACCGTGACTTTCGATCATTCCAACAATCTGTTTTGTACTGTTACCGATGGGAGCAAGGGGTATATAAAACTCAATGACAAGTATGCCCGTTTGTTGATACCGGTAATGAAATGTGCGTCTAAAGGTTCTTTCGTCTCTTCAAATACCACCCTGCACTATATTGACACTATCGGCCATTACCGTATGCATGTTATTGGAGATGTCAAGTTCAATCAGACGGACAGTACGCAATGGATTATACAACTCGATGCGTTGGATGGAGGAGTACAAGGTATTGTCGGGCTTAGTAACACCAATTGGGGATCGGTGCTTACATTGACGTTGGGGGATGTCTGCTTGCAGCAAACGGTTGTGGCTCCTTACATCGGTGACGTAGAAAAGAGTAGGGTGCCTATTGCCAATATGCAAGAGCCATATACGGGAGGATTGTTCGGTCCTTCATGGGAGTCGTTAAGCCAATATCAAGTGCCCGAATGGTTTCGTAATGCTAAATTTGGAATATGGGCACATTGGGGGCCGCAATGCGTACCTGAGCAGGGAGATTGGTATGCCCGGCATATGTACGAACCGGGGCATCGCCATTACCAATATCATGTGGAGCATTATGGGCATCCTTCACAATTTGGTTTTAAAGATATAATACATACTTGGAAGGCTGAAAATTGGGAGCCTAATATGTTAATGAAATTGTATAAACGGGTTGGTGCGCGCTATTTCATGGCGATGGCCAATCATCACGACAACTTTGACCTTTGGGACAGCCGATATCATAAATGGAACTCGGTAGACATAGGTCCGGAGAAAAATATCATTAATGTGTGGCAAAAAGCCGCCCGTGCCGAAGGACTTCCTTTTGGGGTGAGTGTACATTCGTCGCATGCTTGGGTATGGTATGGGACAGCGCGTGGTGCCGATACGGAAGGTGAGATGGCTGGGGTGCCTTACGATGGTAACCTCACCGTTTCCGATGGGGTTGGCACATGGTGGGAAGGTCTTGACCCACAAGAACTGTATGTACAAAATCATGAGCCTAATCCATGGATGTCGTGGGATTGGAATTCGGGGGATCCAAGTGTGGAGTATTGTGAGGATTTTTACAATCGTACAGTGGATTTGATAAATAAATACCAGCCTGATATCGTGTATTTCGATGACACCGCACTGCCTTTGTGGCCTGCTAGCGATGCCGGGTTGTATGTTACTGCCAATTATTATAATAGCAGTATGCAATGGACGGGACGTGCTCCGCAGTGTGTGGTGACAGGTAAGAAATTGTCGGGTATTCAACGGCGGGGGATAGTAGAAGATATAGAGAAGGGAGCCATTGATACGATTAGTGCAATTCCGTGGCAAACGTGTTCTTGTTTGGGAGAATACCATTATCGTCGATCTTATTATGAAGATGATTCTTATAAATCGGCCGAGACTGTGGTGCGCATGTTGTGTGATATCGTGAGTAAAAACGGCAATTTGTTGTTGTCTGTTCCTATGCGTGGTGACGGTACCATTGATGATAAAGAAGAGAGCATACTGGAGGGTGTGGCCAGATGGATGGAAGTGAACTCAGAATGTATTTATGATACACGTCCATGGGTCGTGTTTGGTGAAGGACCTGATGCGGAGACACCACGCGAAGGACGGGAGACGGGGACGTATGGTGCCGACGATTTTCGTTTTACGGCAAAGGATGATAGTCTTTATGTCATCGTGATGAACCGCCCCGCAGACGGACGAGTTCGTATCAAATCCTTGGGCACTGTGAATGGAAAATGTGACCGGAAGTTCCACTCCCTTGCAGTGCTTGGCGGTGGAGTGCCTGAATATTCACGTGAGCATAATGCTCTTTTAGTATCGTTACCTGCATCAGACAGCCCCATTCAGGTCGTTAAAATAGTCTTGTCTAAAGAGCAACTTGAGGTTAAGGAACCTTTCGTGCTGCGTCGTCAGAATAGTGTGGAGGACATGGTGCCTACGTCTAAAACTTTTGGCGAAAGTTACAAAATGACTTCAACCTCGGTGACTTTTGATCATTCCAATGCACTTATCAGCCAAAATACGACCACAAATAACGGTTATCTTCCGGTACCGGAGGGTAGTCAAAAACTGGTCTTGCATATTGACAAGATTTCATCGCAAGGTGCCTATAATACAGATAATACGACTCTATACTACGTCAATGCTTCAGGTGAACTTTCATCGCATAATTATGGTAAAATAGAATTACCGAGCGAAGGTAATTTTGATTTTGTACTTCCACTTACTCCCGATGTATTGGTTGATGGTTGTCAAGGTTTGCTTAGCATCAGTAATAGTAATTGGAGTTCTGTATTGACACTGGATGTTAGTGAAGCCTATTTTCAGCGGGGCAATGAGGTCGCATATTGTGCTTGGGGAGATCCGACGAATGAAGATACGTACGAGAAGATTACCGATCTGTTGTCGCGGTCTGACCTGAATGTCCTTGACTTGTCTGGGATTGAAGGGTTAGATGCATCAACAGATTGGCATGCGTTGGCAAACAATCCCAATATACTGATATTCACCAATGACAATAAGGCGGAACAAACTAATGAGGTGAGCAAGGGAAGGTGTACAGAACTTTATTTGGAGAGTGGTAGTCCGTCAGGTTTCTACGCTCCATGTTCTTTCACTGCTGAGCATGTTCAGGTAAATGTTCCGGTGGCAGAGGATGGACAGGTACTCATTCTTCCATTTGATATAACTCCTTCTGATGATGTCCACCTTTATTGTTTGACTGCTGTTACGGGCGATTCAGTTTACTGCGAACGTGTGTGGGGGATGGCAGAAGCCAATTCGCCACTGGTGTACTATTCTGACACAGAAGTGGTGCTTTCAGGTAGTGGTATAGTCCAATCCAGTGATTCAGACGTTTCAAGCGAGTTTTTTCATGGTACATATACTCCGGTTATGGTCATCGCCGGTGGATATAAGTGGGGCACTGATGAGAATGGTCATGCCGGTTTTCATCTTTTGCGGACAGAAGCAAATCTTTTGCCTTTCTCATATATACTCAAATATGAAGGAGGTCCGTTTATTCCTTTGCATTTGCCCGATGTAACCACACATATAGAAGATGTCAAGAATACCACTCATGGTCCTGCCTTCTATGATCTCTCAGGCCGTCGTGTTTATGATAATTCGCGTGGTATCCGAGTGTCGAAAGGAAGAAAATATCTGATTAAGTAATCATATAGTTATGAACAAAAAAGTATTGTTTTTATTTTTGGGGTTTGTCCCGCTTCTCGGAGTTGCACAGAACAGACCGTTTGCAGACAAGGAATTACAACGGCAAGTAGACGAAGTTTACAATCGTATGACGGTGGAGGAACGTGCTGCTCAACTGTTTGGTATACGTCCGGGTGAAGTGATGGAGAATGGGAAGTTTTCAGTTGAAAAATGCCGTAAGAAGTATCCTCATGGTTTTGGGCATGTGTGCCAATTTGCTTGTGGATTGGATTTGGACGGTAATGCGTTACGTGACTTTGTAAAGCAAGTACAGTGCTATCTTATGAATGAAACATCAGCAGCTATTCCTGCCATATTTCATGAAGAAGCTATATCTGGATTTGCGGCCAAGGGGGCTACGGTTTATCCGCAGCAATTAGGGCTTTCTTGTACGTGGAACCCGGAACTGGCACGGCGTAAGACTTTTGAAACGGCAAAGGCGATGCGTGCTGTAGGTGCTACGTTTGCTTTGTCGCCCATGATAGACTTGATACGCACAGCTCATTGGTCACGTATAGAAGAATCGTATGGCGAAGACCCTTATCTGACTGCAGCCATGGGAGCTGCCTTTGTAGAAGGGTTGCAAGGCTGTGACTGGCGTACGGGGGTAGCGGCTTGCACGAAACATTTCTTGGGCTATGGTGGTGGTTCGCGGTTGCCATGGAAGGAAATTTATGAAGAGGTACTTTTTCCTCACGAGGTCGCTTTTCGCCATGCGGGCTGTAAGGTAACGATGACCTCCTATGGACGTTTTCGTAGCGAGATGGCAGTATGTAGCGATACGTTGATTAACAAAATATTACGTAATGGTTTAAAGTTTGACGGTTTGGTCGTGAGTGACTATGGGGCAGTAGGTTACCTGAGTCAGAACGATACGGCATTGTTGAAGAAGACGGCTGTTGAAGCTTTGAATGCAGGCAACGATTTGGAATTTCCTTCGAATAGTAATTATCGTTACCTGCCTGAACTTTTAGAAAAAGGATTGGTAGACCGCGAGGCGTTTGAAACATCAGTGAAACGCGCACTGATGTTGAAAGCAAAGTTAGGCTTGCTTGATAAAGATGCTCGTTTATGGAACGAGGGGCATATTGATCTTGATCCTGTCGAAGCACGAAAGATTGCTTATGAGTTGGCATGTCAGTCGGTAGTAATGCTTAAAAATGATGGTATATTGCCGCTTGATATAGAAGGACGGAAGGTAGCTCTTATTGGACCAAATGCCAATGCGGCTTGTTGTATGGTGGGTGATTATACCTACCAGTCGATGCGCTTCTTCTGGTGGGGCGGAAAGATAGACGCACATAATCCTGAGATTATAACGTTGAAGGAGGCATTAGGCAAACGTGTGGGAGGCGCACTTGGTTATGAACGTGGTTGTGAATGGAGCCGTCCCGGTGAAGTGAAGCTGGGGTGGGGTGGTGACCCACGTGTACGGCAGCTTACGCTTGGATTGGTGGAAACTCAAGACGATACAGATTGGCAACGCGCCATTCGTTTGGCTGAAGGTAGCGATGTGGTGATAGCTGCATTAGGAGAGAATCCTGCATTGTGTGGAGAAGCGCGTGAACGTAACAGTATACGTTTGCCGGGCGAACAAGAAAATTTGCTTCGTGCACTGATAGCTACAGGACGTCCCGTAATATTGGTGATGTTCGGAGGGCGTCCGCAAGTAATTGGAAATTTGGCCGATTCGTGTGCTGCCGTGCTTCAAGCATGGTATCCCGGTGAAGAAGGCGGTAATGCTGTGGCTGATATTCTTCTTGGTAATGTATGTCCGTCAGGGCGTCTTAGTGTGAGTTACCCCATGAACGAGAGCCGTGCTTCCTATTGTTACAACAATGGTGAGAAGAGTGCTGATGTGGCCTATCCTTTCGGTTATGGATTGTCATATACCTACTTTGAATTTTCGGACTTGTATGTGCCTCGTGAGGTGAAAACAAGTGATGAGAAGTTGCATATTTCCTGTAAGGTGAAGAATGTGGGGGCACGAGTTGGAGCGGAAGTTGTGCAGTTGTATCTTTCTCCCCGTTCCGGACAACCGCTTAAGCCTATCCAGTTGAAAGGTTTTGCCCGAGTGGAATTGGAGCCAGGAGAGAGTCGTAGGGTGGAATTTGTTCTTTCCCCCGAGCAGTTGGCTTATTATACCGATAAAGGATTTTATATGATCGAACCTGGTCGATATGAATTTATGGTTGGAGCTTCATCAGAAGACATCCGGCAACGAGGTTTACTCACGCTTACCGGCCAAGCAGTGAAAGCGGATTTAAGAACTCATTATCTCACGTCATGGAAATAAAACATATTTTTATACTCTTTCTGTTGCTTCTTCCCAATAAGGTCTCAGCACAGTCTTGGACGGCTGATAACGGTAATGGCACTTATACTAATCCTTTGTTTTATGATGAATGTTCAGATCCAGACATCATTCGCGTGGGTGAATATTTTTATATGACCGGTACTACGATGCATTCTATGCCGGGATTGGCTATTTATCGTTCACGCGATCTTGTTAATTGGTACTTTCTTACTTATGTGTTTGAAAGTCTCGAACTTGGTCCTGAATTTCGTCTCGAAAATGGAATGGAAGAATATGGGCAAGGCATTTGGGCACCTTGTCTGCGTTATCACGACGGACATTTCTACATTTTTTCTAATGTCAACAATCACGGTTTGCAAGTATTTATTGCCGCTAATCCCCTTGGCCCTTGGGAACATAAGCAGATAGGTGGTAAGACCTATGATTTGTCCGTATTGTTCGATGACGATGGTAAGATATACGCCGTTTATGGTTACGATACGGTGAATCTTGTGGAGATAGAGCCTGATTTCTCTGGTTTTGTAGAAGGAAGCCGGCGAACCATTATTCGCGGGGGAAATGCTATGAGTGAAGGGCATCATTTCTATAAAATAGGAGGAAAATACTTCATTTTTAGCGCGAACTATAGTCCGATAGGACGGATGCAATGTGCCCGTGCCGATAATATTTGCGGACCTTATGAGACTCGTGTAGTAAGTACGAAAGAGACATTGGGGACACAACGTGGTTATCGTGTCAACGATGGTATTATGTGGCAACCTGATATGCCTGTGCCCGGTGACAAATTCAATGTATGGAAACCTTTGGAATGGGACTATAAAGCTGCGCCGTTGCACCAAGGTGGGATTGTAGATTTGCCCAACGGAGAGTGGTGGGGATTTTCAATGCTTGATTTTCGTTCTGTAGGGCGTACCACATGCCTTTCTCCCATCACATGGGTGGATGGTTGGCCTTATTTCGGCTTGCCCGGTAATCTTGGACGGACACCACGCACATGGTACAAGCCCAATGTGGGTATTGATGTGGAACCTCATGCACCATTTGTACGTAGTGATAGTTTCGATGGTAAAAGTTTGAACCCTATTTGGCAGTGGAATCACGAACCCAATAACCGTAAATGGGAATTGGCCAAAGGCGTATTACGTCTTCATACAATGCCTGCCGCTCATTTTATGTGGGCACGCAACACTCTTACTCAAAGGGGGATTGGACCTGAATCACAAGTTACCGTAACACTCGATGCCTCACATCTGAAAAATGGAGACATAGCTGGGTTGGCTTTGCTCAACCTTCCTTATGCTTGGATTGGTGTGGTACATACAGGACAAAAACAGACATTGCGTTGGTATGATATGTATAAGAATGATACTATTGACATACCACTTTCTCAATCGAAAGTTTGGTTGCGTGCTTTTGGAAACTTTGATCAAGATATTGCCTGCCTTAGTTACAGTTTCGACGGGAAGCATTTCAAGCAATTAGGCGACAGTATTCTCATGCCTTATCAACTCAAAACTTTCCAAGGTACACGCTATGCCCTCTTTGCCTATAATGCAGAGGGACGTGAGGGTGGATTTGCTGATTTTGACAACTTCAAACTTGATGAACCGTTAGCAGATCGTTCACAAAATATTCCTATTGGACAAATTATTCGTCTCACCAATTATGGTTCTGGTAAGCGTGTGTGGGCTAATCCTCGCGGTATGCTTTGTAGTGCAGCTATAGGAAGTAAGCCCTATGATACTTCGGATTGTTTGTTTAGAGTACATGACCGGGGTAATGGGCGTGTGGTGCTCGAAGCCATGAATGGTACGGGTTTTATCACAGTGGTGGGAGCCGGTCTTGCAGCCGATGTTCGGCTTGTGAAGCAAGAATCAGAAGCCTGTCTTTTTATGTGGCAGGATATGTTGCGCGGACAGTGTATGCTACTTTCGATGAAGACCCAACGTTATATAGGTCTTGATGCTCGTACTGATGAACCCTATTCCGCAGATTGGCCTGGCACAACCCCAAACCGTCGTGACGGTACGGTTTTATGTTGGGAAGTTGTATCGAAAATTTAATGAAGTATTTAATCCTAGCTTTTTATAAATCGGGGAATAAATTTAAGAACGTATAATCATAAAAAAAGCCGCATCCGAAGTAAAATTCCGGATGCGGCAAATCGTTTATAAATGGTTTGTCTCTTTTATTCTGCCTGTGCAGACATTTCCTTGTCGATGGCGGCAATCTTTTCGCCAATCAAGTTCAATTCGTCTTTCAGCTTCTCCATCTTCTTGTTCATCTCGTTGAGGAGGCTGCTGCCCTTCTTAGAACTGCAAGTCAGGAAGCCCAGATTGTTTTCGTACGTCTTGATTTCGCTGCGTTTGTTTTCGTAGGCCCGTACCAAGCGTTCCCGTTCGCGGGACAAGCCTTGTCCGCCTTCTTTGGCATCGTTCTTCAAGTTGTTCTTGAAGTTGTCCAGACGGCGGCGTGCGGCCGACATATTCAGGGCTTTGAACAGTTGGTCTACCGTTTCGTGGTAAGCCTTATAGATTTTGTCTTTCTCTTTGAAAGGCACGAAGCCGATTTCGTTCCATTCCTTCATCAGTTCTCTTACGGCCTCTTGTTTGTTTTCTTCCTCGTCGGTCTCCAACAAGGCTTTCAGCTTCTCGATGACCTGCTCCTTCTTTTGCAAGTTTTCTTTTTCCTCCCCACGTTGGGATGCCGTGTTCTTGCCCTTCTGTTCGAAGAAGTAGTCACAGGCACCGATGAAACGTTGCCAAAGGGATTCGGAATGCTTTTTAGGAACGGCACCGATGGTTTTCCATTCCTTTTGTATCTGCATGAGCTTGTCGGCCGTGGCTTTCCAGTCCGTACTGTCCTTCAGTGCCTCGGCTTTTTCGCAGAGTTCCGTTTTCTTGGCCAAGTTTTGAGCCTGTTCCTCTTTCAGGCGTTTGAAGAATGCAGCCTTTTCCGTGAAGAACCGGTCGCATGCGCCACGGAAACGCTCGAAAATCTTCACGTTCATCTTTTGAGGGGCGAAACCAATGGTACGCCATTCCTTTTGCATCTCGATGATTTGCTGCGTCTGTGCCTCCCATGCAGCCGCCGTCTTGATGGCCGTCAGGTCGACGGCTTCTATTTTCTCGCAGAGTGCGGTCTTGTGTGCCAGGTTTTCTTCTTCTTTCTGCTTCAGCTCCTCGAAATATTGCTGATGACGTTTGTTCACGGCGGTAGACGCAGCCTTGAAGCGTGTCCAGATTTCTTCGCGCAATTCTTTCGCTACGGGACCCGTTTCCTTGAATTCCTGATGCAAGGCTTGCAACTGTTGGAAAGCGGATATGACATCGGCTTCTTCGTTCAGTTTCTCCGCTGTCTCGCAAAGGCGTGTCTTGATTTCCAGGTTCTTCTTGAAATCGTATTCACGGAATTCGTTGTTGAGCTTCAGTTGGTCGTAATATTGCTCTACGTACAACTGGTAGGTTTTCCACAGCTCGTTGGCTTTTTCTGCCGGGACGAGCGTCAGTTCCTTCCATTGGTTCTGGAGCTCTTTAAACTCCTTGTAGGCTTGGTTGGCTTCCTCCGGCGTAGCGCTCAATGCCTTGATCCGTTCCAGAATCTCTTGCTTTTTCTGCAAGTTCTCTTCTTTCTGCCGGTCCAGTTCAGCCTGCAATTCAGCTCTTTTTTGCTTGATGACGTTCATGGCCGCCTTGAATTCGTCCTCGAGCACATTCGGTGTCGGAAGGAAAGCTTCGGGCTCGCCTCCGTTTTCGATGAATTGCGCACGGGCTGCCGCCACGTTTGCCTTATGTATTTTGTAGAAAGCCTGTTTCAGGGCGTCCAACTCCTGTTTCTCGGCCGGAGCGTCGGCTTCGGCCAGTTCCTTCACTCGTGCAACGACTTCTTCCTGTGTTTGCGGCACTTCTATCGTTTGATTTTCCGTTTCGTTCACTTCAGGTGCTACGTTTTCTGTTACGTTCTCTTCCGTCTGGAGAGTTTCTTGAGAGTCCATCATGTTACTTGTTTTAGTATCTGATTCGGTTTTACTATTCATTTAATCCGGCACAAATTAAGTATAAAAAACGGTGGAAACCTAAAAAATCTCCTGTTTTTTTACTTTGCCCGGCTTTAAATCCATGTTTTTCGCTTAAAATACCATACGAATGCCACTGTAATGCCCACGGTAAGCATCAAAGCCACCGGGAATCCCCAAGCCCAATTTTCCATGCCGTTGACCAGGTTCATGCCGAGTAAACTGGCGATGAGCGTGGGAAACATGAGGATAATGGAGATGGAGGTCAACATCTTCATCACGCCGCTCGTGTTGTTGTTGATGATGTTGGCGTAGGTGTCCATCGTCGAGTCGAGGATGTTGGCGTAGATGGATGTCGTCTCGCGTGCCTGGCTCATCTCGATGTTGACATCCTCGATGAGGTCGGCGTCCAGTTCGTCCACCGGAAGTTTGAACTTCAGTTTGGAGAGCAACGTCTCATTGCCTCGGATGGAAGTGATGAAATAAGTCAGACTGTCTTGCAGGCGCGACAAGTTGATGAGGTCCACGTTGTCCACGTTACGATCCAAGTGTTGCTTGGCTTTCTCGATGAGCAGGTTGATTTGCTTCAGCCGTTTCAGGTACCACACTGCAGACGAAAGGAACAGGCGGAACACCATGTCTACGGAGTCGGTGAATCCCAATCCGCGTTTTTGCTGATAGCTTACGAAGTCTATCATCATGTTCGTCTCGAAATTGCACACGGTGATACACACCTCTTTGTTCAGGATGATACCGAGGGGAATGGTCGTATAAGGCGTACGCGAGCGTACTTCTTTCACGTAGGGGATACGTAGGATGATGAGTATCCAGCCGTCGTCGAACTCATAGCGGGCACGCTCGTCGGTATCGGCGATGTCCATTAAGAAGTAATCGGGAATGTGGAGCGTATTCTCCAGATAATCTATGTCGTCCTGAGTCGGACACGTAACCTGTACCCAGCAGTTGGGTTCCCACTTTTCGAGCGTGCGCAGGCCGCGGTTTGTATTCCAGTATGTTCGCATGAATAAAAATCCTCCATAATTATAACGGAACGGAGGCAGCTCCTTGCAAACCTCTGTCCTACTTAGTTCATATTTTCCGCGTGATAATCGTCCATTTTAAATAAACACTGTGATAAATTGCGGTGCAAAGATACGATAAACCGCTTGAAGTTACAAATAAAAAAACGGCTTTGGAGCCGTTTTTTCTATCTTTTTCCCGGATTATGCCGTTTCGGAAGTTTCCCGGGCCACGGCATTGGTCAGATTGACGAATTCGGCCACGGATAATTGCTCCGGACGGCGGCCGAAAATCTCGGCGGAGAGAAATTCGGTGTGGTCTTTAGGCTGCCGTCCTTCCTGTTGTGCCTTGTGGTCGGCATCGGCCAACACGGGGCGGATGGAGTTGCGAAGCACTTTGCGCCGTTGGTTGAATGTGGTTTTCACCACTTGTTTGAAGAGCCGCTCGTCGCAGCCTAAGTCCGTCGTGGCGTTGCGTGTCATGCGGATGACCGCGCTCTTCACCTTGGGGGGGGGGGTGAATACGTGTTCATGTACCGTGAACAGGTATTCCACGCTGTACCATGCCTGGAGCAGTACGCTCAGGATGCCGTAGGTCTTGCTGCCCGGCCCGGCGGCGATGCGTTCCGCCACTTCTTTCTGTATCATGCCCGTACAGCAAGGGATAAGGTCCTTGTAGTCGAGCATCTTGAAGAATATCTGGCTGGAAATGTTATAAGGGTAGTTGCCCGTAAGCACGAACGGCTGTCCGCCGAACGTCCGTTCCAGGTGCATTTTCAGGAAATCGTCTTCTATGATGTTTTCTTCCAGTTGGGGATAGTGGGTGCGCAGGTAGGCCACGGATTCGAAATCAATCTCGACCACTTTGAGGGGGCGGTCTTTGCGCACGAGGAACTGGGTCATGACACCCATGCCCGGCCCCACTTCGAGCACCGGGATTCCGGGGCAGGCATCCACCGTGTCGGCGATGTCCTGTGCGATTTTCAGGTCTTTTAAAAAATGCTGTCCGAGAAACTTTTTGGGCTTGACTGTCTTCATTGTTGTTTTTTTGTTTTATTTTTGTGGGGACAAAGGTAATTAAAAAATAGACATAGGCGGCATTGGAAACTTCTAAGATCATTCGTCATGCGTTGAATTTTGCGATTAAGCGAGCGCAGACAGAGCTTGCTCTGAATCTGCCGAGCGTGAGCAAATTATTCAAAATAGCCTTTCCTTTGGTGTTGGGAGGCTTGATTTTGTGGTGGATGTACCGTGATTTCGACTGGAACGGGCTGTGGGACGCGTTGAACGACGGGATGAATTGGACGTGGATGTGGTTTTCCATGCCTTTCGGCGTGTTGGCGCAAGTCTTGCGGGCGGCCCGTTGGCGGCAAGCCTTGGAACCGTTGGACGAACGTCCGCGTTTGTCTTCGTGCGTGCATGCCGTGTTCCTTTCATACGCCTCCAGTCTTGTGGTGCCCCGGGTGGGAGAGGTCTTGCGTTGCGGGGTACTGAAGAAATATGACGGGACTTCTTTTACGAAGTCCTTGGGGACGGTGGTGACCGAGCGTATGGTGGATTCCCTCCTGATGTTGTTATTGGCTGCTTTGACCGTCTTGCTGCAAGTCAAGGTGTTTATGGTGTTTTTTGCCGAGACGGGAGTGAGTTTTGAAGAACTGGCCGGACGTTTCTCGGCAGCCGGTTATTGGGTCACGGCGGCCTGTTTGTTGGTCGTGCTGGTCTTTCTTGCCGTTTTGGCCAAGCGGTTAGCATGGTTCAACCACACCCGTAACCTGCTCCGCAATGTGGTGGACGGTGTACTTTCTTTGCGCAATGTCCGTCATGTCCCTATATATATAATGTATTCGTTAGGGATATGGGCTTCCTATTTCCTGCATTTCTATTTGACTTTTTATTGTTTTTCCTATACTTCGGGATTAGGGATTACGGCGGCTTTGATTGCTTTTGTGGTCGGCACGTTTGCCGTTTTGGTACCCACGCCGAACGGTGCCGGGCCGTGGCATTTTGCGGTAAAGACCATTTTGGTGCTCTACGGCGTATGCGAGTCGGACGCTGTCGTGTTCGTGCTCATCGTACATACGTTGCAAACCCTGCTCGTCATCTTGCTCGGGCTCTATGCTGCGGGGGCATTGGCCTTTACCCGTCGGAGGTGCTTGGCCGGAGGGGAGGACGGAACGGAATAAATTGGATTGTTGAACCATAATATAGGTTGTTATGAACGAGATTAAGAACTTGGAACCGCAGATCGTATGGAAGAATTTCCATGCGTTGACCCGCGTTCCGCGTCCGTCTGGACATTTGGAGAAAGTGCAGCAATTCCTGTTGGATTGGGCGGCTGCGCACGGTATAGAGGCTTTTAAGGACAAGGGCGAGAACATCGTCATGCGCAAGCCTGCCACGCCGGGGATGGAGAACCGCAAAAAAGCCGTCATGCAGGCCCACATGGACATGGTGCCGCAGAAGACGGCGGAGAGCCGGCATAATTTTGAGACCGACCCCATCGAAACCTACATCGACGGCGAGTGGGTGAAAGCCAAGGGGACGACCTTGGGCTCGGACGACGGAATGGGGGTGGCGGCCATTATGGCCGTGATGGAAGACGAGAGCTTGGAGCACGGCCCGTTGGAGGCATTGATTACAGCCGACGAGGAAACTTGCATGTACGGGGTCAACCATCTTGCGCCCGACACGTTGACGGGCGACATCCTGCTGAACTTCGACAACGAGACGATGGGCGAATTTGTGGTAGGAAGTGCCGGAGGGGTGAACGTCACAGCATCGATTTCCTATAAAGCCGTGGAGGCAGATCCGGCTGACGTGGCGGTCAGAGTGACGGTCAAAGGTCTGCGCGGCGGACATTCCGGTCTGGAGATTTGCGAGGGTCGTGCCAATGCCAACAAACTGATGGCGCGGTTCCTGAATATGGCCATTCGTGAGAACGAAGCGCGTTTGGCTTCGTGGAAGGGGGGCAATATGCGCAATGCCATACCTCGTGAGAGCGAAGCGGTGGTGACGGTACCGGTTGATGATGTCGATGAGTTGCAGGGACTGGTGGAATATTGTACGGAAATGTTTGCCGAAGAATACCGCGGGGTGGAAGAAAACATCGTGATGACGATGGAGCGCGTGGATTTGCCTGCTGCCCAAGTGCCGGAAGACATTCAGGACAACGTGTTGGATGCCATTATGGCTTGTCATGACGGTGTGCTCCGCTACATCCCGTCCATTCCGCACATCGTGGAGACCTCGTCCAATCTGGCGATTGTCAACGTGACGCCGGAACGTGCGGAAGTGCTGATTCTGGCACGCAGTTCGAGCGAGAGCATGATGGATTATATCGGAACCATGTTGGAAAGTTGCTTCAACATGGCGGGCATGAAGGTGGAATTCAGTGGCCGTTACGGGGCATGGCAGCCTAATTTCGATTCGCAGATTACGGCACAGATGGTGGAAATCTATAAGGAAATGTTCGGCGAAGAGGCATTGGTGCAAGTGGTGCATGCCGGTTTGGAGTGCAGTCTTATCGGGGAGGTATATCCTGATATGGACTTGGTAAGTTTCGGTCCTACGCTCCGTTCGCCGCATACGCCGGATGAGCGTTGCCATATTCCTTCGGTGGCCAAATTCTGGGCGTTCCTGAAAGAACTGCTCCGCCGGATACCGGAGAAGGCATAAATGAGCGGAATCTTGAATAGGGAAAGGGAAATTCGCGAGTAAGCGAGTGCAGACCGAGCTTGCTCGGAGTCTGCCGAGCGTGAGCGAATTATGCAGTGCGCCACGACGTGCGTTCCCTTTTTCCATGAAGGCCGTGGTATGTTTGGGAGATAATGGGAGGCATGCCACGGGCGGATGTCCGCATGGCGTTGTGGAGATTTCTTACCGCTTTGGTTTGTACTCGTAAATTGCTGTGCTTTAGTCTATTGAATGCTCTAAAAAGTTCTCCTTAGATTCGCAAATCAATCTGCGCCAAACGAAAAATCAATCGCTTGAGACTGATTTTTCGTTTGGCGCAGAACGATTTTACGCTCTCCTCACTTGTCGTTTTGTCGTGGCTTTTCTGTTTTTTGGGCTTTGGGTACGGGTGAACTGGAAACCCGGTCGGTCTGTGATGTACGGTTTTTAGAATATTATAACGTTGAATAGTTTCATTTCTCAAGAAGAATGCCGTTATTTGCATAAATCAGTACTAAAAACCAAAAGAAATAACTATGAAGCAAAAAATCTTATGGAGTATATGCACTATGTTCCTTTGTTTCGGAACAGGGTGCCCGGCTGCGAGTTTCGATGATTTATGGAAACAAGTGGAAAAATATGAAAGACAAGATTTACCGAAATCAGCTTATAAAGTAGTGGGACAGATAGCTGCCAAGGCGGACAAAGAGCGGCAAAAAGGTCAGCAGATGGCAGCTTTGCTCTACGGTTGCAAGCTCCGTCAGGACATCGTACCCGACAGTTTTTATTCCGACATCATGAAATTGGAACGGCTCAAACGGCAGACTGCCGACGAGGTTCAACGGGCGGTGCTGGCCTCCGTGTTGGGAGAATTGTATGAAGACAATGCCAACCGTAACCGGAATTACAGCGACCGGACGGACGCTCATCCCGACAGCATCCGCGAGTGGTCGTGGGAACAGTTCATGAAGGTCTCGTCGGAGAATTACCTGCTGTCCATGGCCCGTCCGGACTTGTTGGCAGCAGCCAAAGCCGCCGACTACATGCCTTTTGTGGAAAAAGGGAAGGATGCCGGTTACTTCGGCGGGGATTTGCTGAATGTCATCGGACGGCGGGCTGTGCAGGCGAGGGCGAACAAGGGCGAAGGCTCGTATGTGCTCGATACGGTTTATGCCCGGATGTTGGCCGTTTATCGCGCCCAGGGAAACCGTGAGGCTGAATTACTCGTGTCCGTCGATTCCGTTGCATTTGCCCTCGAGCGGGGCGATGTGGAACTGGCGGGGCAAACCGGCGGCTTGTCTCCCGAGGAAACCGAGCGCGTGGTGTTGCAATCACCTGCTTATAAAGCTTACGAACGGTTGCTTTCCTGTTTCGGCGATTTGCCTCTGTCGGCGGAAGTGTATTTAGGAATGTTGGATTTGGAGGTTACTCCGGGCACGAAGGTGGCTTGGGCTGAGGAAGGATATGCGAAATATAAGGCATATCCGCGTGCCAAGGAATTGCTGAACCGAAAACGGCAGTTGGAAGCTCCCTTTGTTTTCCTCCGCTTCCCTGCGGAGGTTTATCCCGGCGTCCCGAACGGGTATGTCGTGGAACATCGCAACGTGGCAGGCATGTCGTTGAGTTGGTACCAGCTTCCCGATGGCTTTCCCAAAGCGTATGCGCGGAGGGCGGAGTATCGGAAAGATGAGGCTGCCTATGCGCGGAAATACGGGGTGTTGAGGAAAACGGATCGTTTGAATTGGCAGTCGCAACCGGCTTTCCTGCAAGTTGAGGATACATTCCGGTTGGCCTGTCCCGGCGTGGGTTACTTTGTGGTGGTCGGGAAGGCCGACGGTGTGGCTTCATCCGACGGCAAGATGGTGGCTTCTTTCCGTGCTTCACGTTTCGAGGTGGTGGCCGGGGACTTGCCGGACAGCACGAGCCTCTGCACGGTAGTCGATGCGCAAACTGGTGCTCCCGTGCCGTCCGCCACCGTGGAGTGGTGTGCCGCAAAGGACGTGGTTTACTCCACGCAGACGGATGCCGAGGGAAAGGCCAGATGGAACTTCGCGGATTACAGGAAAAAACATGCCGACCGTTACAGCCTTTCCATAAAAGTGAGGAAAGGAGACGACCGTTATAAATATGAACATAGTTGCACCTTCCGGCAGCCTTACCGGACGGATGACGGAACGCACGGTGAGGAACGACTTTACACCGACCGCGCCGTGTACCGCCCCGGCCAGACGGTTTACATCGGGGGCTTGTGTTGGGACCGGAAGAATGACAGGGAACAGGCCGCAGGAGGGCGCAAGGTGGTACTGGCCTTGCGTGACCCGAACGGAAAGACCGTAGCTGAACAGACGGTGGAAAGTGACGAATGGGGAACGTTTTCTGCCACATTTGCCTTACCCGTGAAAGGGCTTTCGGGGCGTTATGCCGTGCGTACGGGGAACAACAGCGTAGGCTTTACGGTGGAGGAATACAAACGACCGACCTTTGAAGTCCGTCTGGATGAGATTACGGCGCGTTATCAGGCAGGCGACACTTTGTGCTTGGCCGGTACGGCCATGGGTTATAACGGGGTTCCGCTCCGGCAGGCTCGCGTGACGGCTGTTTCCGTTGTGGGCAGTTGGTTCTATAGGGTGGACCGTGGAGGAGAGGAAATTCCGATCGACACGGTTTATACCGGTGAAGATGGACGCTTCACGTTGCGTGTTCCGGTGCGTGAGGCCGGGAGGCGTGGACCAAGGTATGGTGCCCGACAGTTCGTGGATGTGTCGGTCATGGGGGCGTCCGGTGAGACACAGACGGCTAAAACGTCCTTCCCTTTGAACGAGGAAAGCCTGCGGCTTACGTTGGAGGTCGGTACGTATTGGACGAAAGACAGTTTGCCCGCTCTTAAGGTTGTGGTGCAAACGAATGCCGGCGCCGAATTCAAGGGCAGGGTGGAAGTGACGGGTGAAATCTACCGGATGCAAGATGGGAAACAGGTGGAAAAGGTGCTTTCCGGCTTTGCCTTCCCTGCCAATAAGCCGGTACGCTTGTCGGAATTGTCCGCACTTCCGTCCGGCAGTTACGAGATGCAATTGCGTGCTGTGACGGAGTCTGATACGCTTGAATATGCCCATCCTTTCGTGCTTTTCAGTTTGTCCGACCGGCATCCCGGAGGCGGCGAAAAGTTTTTCTATTATTGTATAGACGATACGGTCTCTGCCGGTCGTCCCGCCCGTCTGATGGTGGGCAGCGGCGCCGACAGTGTGTCGCTTTTCTATATGCTGTTCTGCGAAGACCGCATTTTGGAAGAGAAAGTTTTCCATTTCTCGGATTCCATCCTGCATTTCGAGTATCCTGAGGTGCCTGCCGGGGCAGACGGCCTTCAGGCGATATTCTATTTTGTCAAAGACGGACAGTATTACGGCCAGAGCCAGCATCTCATTCGTAAACAGCCCGACCGTAGGTTACGCCTCTCGTGGACTTCTTTCCGCGACCGCTTGCTGCCGGGAAGCGAAGAGACATGGAACCTCCGCATAACCCGGCCCGACGGCCTGCCCGCCCCGGCACAGTTGATGGCTACGCTTTACGATGCCTCGTTGGACGGCATACAGCCGCATGCGTGGAATTTTTCCCATTATGTCCCGCTCTCTTTGCCTCGTGTGGATATAAACAAGTTTTGGTTGTATGGCGGAGACAATATGTCCTACCATGCTTCGGTGCGGCGTGAATCCGTCAAGCCCCTGCGGTTCGACTATTTCAATCCGATGATGATGGCGTGGGGCGGCTTGCGCACCGTGGAAGAGGTGCTCATGATTACGGACAATAGCCTGGTAGTGGGCGCGGCACCGCGCAACGGTAGGATTGCCGGGATGGAGGTGGCGATGGGGAAGCAGAAAGCCGCGCCTACGGCCGGTGCGCCTGAATACATGGCTTTGAAATCCCCCTCGGAGGAGGAGCAAGCTTTGGTGGAAGGTGCCGCAAAGGCGGAAATGGATAAGGCTCCGGGCGTGGCCGTCCGTGAGAATCTGAATGAAACAGCCTTTTTCTATCCCCGTTTGATGGCCGATACGAGCGGCGTGGTGACCTTGCGCTTCACTTTGCCCGAAAGCCTGACGACGTGGAAATTCATGGCTTTGGCCCATACAAAAGACATGATGGCGGGCTTGTTGACGGACGAAGTGGTGGCCGCCAAGGAGGTGATGGCTCAACTCAGCCTGCCGCGTTTCGTGCGGATGGGCGACCGTGCCACGCTTTCGGCTACGTTGTTCAACTTGACAGAGAAAACGTTGGAAGGCAAGGCCACGATGGAAGTGTTCGACCCGGCTACGGGCAAGAGCCTTTGGAAAGAGACGGTGAAGGTGGAGATGGAGGCGAAATCGGATACGGTGGTGTCTTTTGCCTACACGCCTTCAGGCACTGTGTCCTTGCCGGCTTGCCGCATAATCTTCGAAGCCGGGGAGCATACCGACGGAGAACAGCGTTACCTCCCCGTTTTGGAGGACAAGGAATGGCTGACGCAGACCCAGCCTTTCGTGGTGTCGCACGAGGGAGATACGGTGATACGGCTCGGCGGTTTGTTCCAAGACAACCATCCTGAGGCGGAGCACCGCCGTCTGACGGTGGAATATACGGGCAATCCCTTGTGGTATGCCGTGCAGGCCCTGCCTTCCGTGCTGGAGCCACGGACGGATGATGTGCTCTCATTGGGCGCGGCCTATTATGCTTCCACGCTTTCTTCTACGTTAGCCGTACGGTATCCGCAGGTGAAAACGGCGGTAGAATTTTGGCAACGCGAGGCGGGTGAAGAGCTCAAAAGTCCCTTGTTTGGCGGGGAAGACCTGACTGGCATCGTGCTGGAAGAAACACCTTGGGTGGCTGATGCCGAGATGGAGACACAGCGGTTGACGGCTTTGCAACAGTTGTTCGATGCCAACCGTCAGGCTGATTTGCGCCGCCGGTTTGCCGAGGCTTTGGGTAAGTTGCAGCGTGGCGATGGATCCTTCGGTTGGTTCGAAGGGATGTCCGGCAACGCATGGCTGACAGGACGTGTGGCCCGTCTGTTGCTTCGGAGCGGAGCGGGCGTAAAGACAGACAGCCTCTTGACGCAGTATGTGGACGTGAAGAAGATGATGGTATATTTGATGGGCAAGGCACACGAAGAAATCATCACGGATAAGGAAAGCCTGCGCGAGCATAAAATCCATGCATACGGAGGTTCCTATTGGTTGGATTACCTTTATTTGGCAAGCCTGAGCGATGTGACGTGGTTTGATGCGTCTGTCCGTAAGGACTTGGGATACATGCAAAGCCGTATTCTGGATTGTGTGGAACAAAGAGAGGCTGACGGAAAAAGACGGATGGCGGGGGATAGTGACAGGCTATCTCTTACCGAAACCGCCCAGGCCGTCATCGTATTGCGCTATATGGGCAAGGCTGATGCCGCCGCCGGACTGGTACGTTCTTTGCGTGAACATTTAGTGGACGGGGCAGAAGGGTTGCATCTGGAATATCCGTCTAACGGTTTTGTGGGTTCCGACCGGAAGATTGCGGTGCATACATTGTTGATGGAAGCATTGTCTGCTCCGGGAAACACGGATGAAAAGGAACAAGAGGGACTTTGCCGCTGGCTGTTGTCGCAGAAGCGTTTGCAGGCCTGGGGGACTACCACGAGCAGCATGGATGCCGTGTATGCCTTGATGCAAGGGCAGAAACGGGATTTGGTCTTGCGCTCCAATGATGTGGTTCGGTTGGAAAGTCCGAAGGGTGAAGAACTGGCCGTATTGAAATCTTCGGAAAGCAAGTTGGCCGGTTTGGGTACGGTGACGGCTACGGTGGAAGGCCGCGAGCTGTCGAAAGGTGCCGGTTTGTTGAAAGTGGAAAAGGTGGAAGACCGTCCGTCCGCTTGGGGTGCGGTGTATGCGCAATACCGTTTGCCGCTGTCCGAGGTCGGCAGTTCCGCTTCGGGTCTTCGCATCCGCCAAGAAGTGGACAATGAACATCCTCGGGTGGGTGACCGCGTGACGCTCCGTTACGTGCTCACGTCCGACCGCGACTATGAGTATGTCCGTCTGAAGGCGGGACGCGCGGCTTGTCTGGAACCTGTGGAATCCCGTTCGGGCTATGAATACCGCAATGGTTTGGGATATTATAAGGAGGTGAAGGACGCTTCGACGAATTACTTCTTCGAGCGTTTGCCCAAGGGAACTTACGTGATAGAGGCGGAATGCTACGTGGAGCGTGCCGGACGCTATGCCCTCGGTGCAGTGAAGTTGAACGGGGTGTATGCACCCGAGTTCAGTGCATACGGGGCAGGAACGGTATTGGAGGTGAGCGAATGAAGTATATATTGAATATAACACTCGGTATGGGGATGCTGTGGCTCTCCGCAGGATATGCGGAAGCTCAGCAAGTGGAACTCTTGAAACCGAAAGATTTGGGACAGTGGAACATTCCGCCGGGGAATTACAGTGGGATAACGCCGATAGGAGACGGGTGCTATGCCGTGGTGAGCGACAAGGAGGCACAAGACGGATTCTTTGTATTCCGTATCCGGCAGGATGAGCGGACGGGACAGGTGACCGAGGTGGTGAATGAAGGATTCCGTGGAACGGATTCCGCATTGAAAAGCGGTAGGGATGCGGAGGGTGTGGCTTTCGTGCCGGAAGATTCTTTGGTGTGGGTAAGCGGAGAAGCTGACCAACGTATTGTGGCCTATCGGATGGACGGCGCACCGGTACACCGCGAACTGGCTGTTCCTCCGGCATTGGGGCGGTCGGCCATTACGCCGAATTATGGTTTCGAAGCTTTGGGTTACGACCGTGCGTCCGGACTTTTCTGGACCGTGACCGAGAATGCTTTGAAAACCGACGGCAGGGTGGCGGAGCCCGGTGCAGGACATGGCGTTTGCCTTCGTTTGCAGAGCTTCGGGCGTGACGGGCTGCCGCGTGCGTCGTATGCTTATCCGTTGGACATGCCCGAATCGGAGGCCAAAGGAAAACAGTATGCTTTCGGGGTGGTCGCGATCTGGCCGCAGGAAGGCGGACGCTTGTGGGTGATGGAACGGGAATTCAATGTCCCGAAGAGGCGGTTGAAAGCCCGTACCGACATGAAGATTTATGAGGTAGTACTCGGTTCCGGAACGGCACTTCCGGAAAATACCCCGTCGGAACGGTTGTCCGGTTACGCTTTGAAAAAGGAACCGGTTGCGGCTTTTTCCACCCGCATGCGTCTGGTCAGGCCGAAACTGGCCAATTACGAAGGACTGTGCGAAGGAAGTCGTCTGGCCGACGGACGGCGTACATGGCTGATCGTGAGTGATTCGCAGGGTGGTTATGGAAACAGATTGTGTCATTTGCGGGATTGGATTCGCGTTTGTGTCTCGCCTAAAATAAAATGAATATGAAGAAGAAAAGTTTTTGGAGGCAAGGAATTTTAGCCCTTTGCCTGGCGTGTATGTGTTTCGCCTGTGGCGGTGGCGAAAAGAAAGCTCCGTTGGGGCCGTCTAAGGGACTGCCCGGAGAGTTGTTGTTGATTGTAGATGCTTCGCTTTGGAAAACGAGCGCCCGTGACTCGTTGGAAGATGTGTTGAAAGGCAGTGTGCCCGGTTTGTCGCAACATGAACCCATGTTTCGGATGATACGGATCTTTCCGGAAAATTATTCGGGGCAATACTCTACGATGCGTAATATCATCGAAGTACGTGAGGACTCTCAAGCCGATGGCGTGGAAATGGGAGTGGCGTATAATGTGAAAGCCGTGCCGCAGACTTATGTGAACATCAAGGCGCGGGACGTAGCTTCGCTCAACCACTTTCTGATGACCCATCGGGAGCAGATAACCGATTTGTTCCTTGCTTCGGAAATGCAGTGGGAAGCAGCGCGTTTGAAGAAAAAGTACAGCAAGATTGTGGACGACGCGTCGCGGGAACTTTTCGGCTATACGGTGAAGGTGCCGGCAGATATCGCTAAGGTCAAAAAGGGGGAACAGTTTATCTGGGCTTCGTCAGACCGTCAGACACAAGATATGAATTATGTGTGCTACAGTCTTCCGTTGGCAGACAGCAGCATGTTGTTGACCAAACGGTGGGTAGAACTGCGTGATTCGGTCATGAAACGGAATATTCCCGGTTCGACACCCGAGAACTGGATGACCACCACACGTGAAAACGGCGAACCGTTGGTGGTGCAGCGGTCGGTTCAGTTGGCCGACGGGCGTCAGGTATATGAGATGCGCGGTCTGTGGGAGATGCGCAAAGGGGCGCTCGGCGGTCCTTTCGTGTCGTTGGCATATCCCGACTCTGCGCAGGGGCGTTTGTTGGTGACGGAAGGGTTTATTTATTCGCCCGATACGAACAAACGCGACCTGGTGCGCCGCATGGAAGCCGCCTTGCGTACGTTAGCTCCGGTGAAACCTTGAAAAAAACGGTTCCTTCCTTGTGGGATGGGGCCGTTTTTCTTATCTTTGTTCTCACGAAGATAGGATGCGGTTCGGCATAGACCAATCAGAAAACTGCGTTTTCGTTTGTCTCTGCGCTCACCTTTCACTATCTTTGTACCAAATGAAAGTACGAATATGTCTGTAAAAAGAACCTTCCTGAGCGTTTGGGGAATGATATTGGCGGGAGTTGTGTGGGCACAACCCCGGCTTGCCGTAGACCGCGATGTGGCCAACATGGGTGAGATTATGTTTCAACTGCCTTCTAAAGTAAACTTTACGTTGCGCAACACGGGGACTGACCCGTTGAGTATCACGGAAGTCATCCCTTCATGCGGCTGTACGGCCGTAGACTGGACGCGCGAGCTGATAGCCCCCGGAGCGGAAGGTACGATTACAGCGATATATGACGCTAAGATGCTGGGCGTTTTCCAGAAAGACCTTGAGGTGTACACCAATGCTTCGGACGAGCCGGTTTATTTGCATATACAAGGGCGCGTGGTGTCTAAGCTGTCCGACTATTCAGGTTCTTTTCCCATCGATTTGGGGAATGTGCGATTGAATATCAATAATATAGAATTTGACAATGTGAATCGCGGAGATCATCCGATGGTGGAACTGCAAATCGTCAATATGGGGCGGAAGAGTTACAAGCCTTATCTGATGCATTTGCCGCCTTATCTTTCGGCACAGTATTTCCCGGAGACGTTGAGCGGCGGGCGTATCGGCAAGATCATGCTCACGCTGGACAGTGAGAAGTTGCACCAGATGGGGTTGACGCAGACTTCCATCTACTTGGCCCGTAAGGTCGGTGACAAGGTGTCGGAAGACAATGAGATTACGGTTTCTTCCGTGTTGTTGCCCGACTTTTCGTCTTTGTCGGCGAAAGACAGGGAACAGGCACCTCACATGGAGCTTTCCGCCGACACATTGGACATGGGCGAACTGGGACGGAAGCGTAAGAAGTCGATGACAGTCCTTGTGAGCAATAAGGGCAAGCGTACGCTCGAAATCCGGACTTTGCAAGTCTTCAATAAAGCTTTGGCTGTGGGGTTGAGCGACCGGAATATCGAGCCGGGCGAGACGGCGAAGCTGAAAGTCACGGTGTTGGCTAAATATCTGAATAAAGTGAAGAGCAGCCCGCGCGTGTTGTTGATTACGAACGACCCTGCCCGCTCGAAAGAGATTATTACCGTAAACGTGAAGCAATAAAGATGACGGCTATGGAACATCCTGAGAACAGTGCGGAATATAAGGGACTGGCCGTGAACAGCGGCGTAGCCCAACCTTCGATTGTGAACCCGTACCTGAAGCGCGGCCGGTACCGGCATCGGCAGATGTCGGCAGGGGATTATGTGGAAGGCATCCTGAAAGGGGACGTGACGATACTCGGACGGGCTGTGACGTTGGTAGAAAGTACGAACCCCGCCCATCAGGCCGTGGCGCAGGAAGTGATAGAAAAGTGCCTGCCCCATGCCGGGCGTTCCATTCGCGTGGGCATCAGCGGGGTGCCCGGTGCCGGGAAAAGTACGAGTATTGATGCTTTCGGTATCCATGTGTTGCAGGAGTACGGAGGCAAATTGGCCGTGCTGGCCATCGACCCGAGCAGCGAGCGGAGCAAAGGAAGCATTTTGGGCGACAAGACCCGTATGGAGAAACTGGCCGTGCATCCCGACTCTTTTATCCGTCCCAGTCCCTCGGCCGGTTCGTTAGGCGGCGTGGCCCGCAAGACGCGTGAGACGATCATCCTGTGCGAGGCTGCCGGTTTCGACAAGATTTTCGTGGAGACGGTGGGCGTGGGACAGAGCGAAACGGCCTGTCATTCCATGGTAGACTTCTTCCTGCTCATTCAGTTGGCCGGTACGGGAGACGAGTTGCAAGGCATCAAACGCGGTATCATGGAGATGGCCGACGGTATCGTCATCAACAAATGCGACGGGAACAACGTGGATAAGTGCCAGTTGGCCGCTACGCAGTTCCGCAATGCGTTGCACCTGTTCCCAGCCCCAGAAAGCGGATGGACACCACAAGTGCTGACCTATTCCGGCTTTTACAATTTGGGCGTGAAGGAGATTTGGGACATGGTGTACCGTTATATGGATTTTGTGAAAGGGAACGGATATTTCGAACACCGGCGCAACGAGCAGTCCAAATACTGGATGTATGAGACCATCAACGAGCAGTTGCGCAACAGTTTTTTCCAGAACGAACAAATTGTATCCCGTCTGGCCGAAGCCGAAGCCATGGTGTTGTCGGGACGGCAAACCTCTTTCGTGGCAGCCAAACAGTTGCTCGATGAATATTTCGCCTCGCTCCGGTGAGCGGAGGTGGCGTGTAGGAAACAGCCGGGACGGATGTGTGGCATCCGTCCCGGCTGTTTTTCTTCTGGACAGGAAGCCCCGTCCTGTGTGTTTACGGTTGCATCCGCTTCCGGATGGCTTCGGCGCATTCCTCCATCAGCCACTTCGGAGTGGACGTGGCCCCGCAGATGCCTACCGAACGGCAGTCCTCCAACCAGGCGAAATTGATCTCTGACGCGGCGTCCACCAGATAAGAGTGCGGGTTCACGCTCCGGCATTCGTCGTACAAGACCTTCCCGTTGGAACTCTTTTTGCCGCACACGAAGAGAATCACATCGTGGCGCGTGGCGAAATCGCGGATGTGCGGCATGCGGTTAGCCACTTGGCGGCAAATGGTGTCGTAGTAACGGAAGGTTGCTGTGGGAGAGATGTGCGCGCCGATGTATTCCACGATTTTCCGGAAACCCTCCAACGGTTTGGTGGTTTGCGAATACAGGCAAATGTCCCGGTTGAAGTCCAGTTTGTCCACTTCTTCCGGAGATTCGATGACGATGGCCTTGCCGTCGGTCTGTCCCACGAGACCGAGTACTTCGGCATGGCCGTTCTTTCCGTAGATGACGATTTGTTTGCTTTCCGTGCCCCCCGCCTGGTATTCCTTTTTGATGCGTTCCTGTAAGTGAAGTACCACAGGGCAGGTCGCGTCTATGATTTCAATCCCGTTGGTTTCGGCTTGCCCGTACGTGGCCGGAGGCTCACCGTGGGCACGCAAGAGCACTTTGGCGTGGTGCAAGGTCGAGAACGTGGCGTGGTCGATGGTGATGAGGCCGAGTTTCTTCAGCCGGTCGCATTCCTTGCCGTTGTGCACGATATCGCCCAGACAGTAGAGCGTGGCTCCCCGTGCCAGCTCTTCTTCCGCCTTGTTGATGGCGCGGGTCACGCCGAAGCAGAAGCCCGACCCTTGGTCTATCTCTATCTTCATTTGTAAGAATCCTTTAAGTTTTAGGCACTGTGCCGCACTGTCGCTTTTTCCGTTTTGCTGAAGTTGCCGTTTCGTTCTGCTCCGAACGGAAAATCAATCGGAGCAGAACGGTTTTTCAATCTCAGGAGATTGATTTTTCATTCTCAGTAGATTTTTTAGCCGACTCTATCTTGTTGGTGTGCAATGGCTTGCATGTTTGCATAAAATCCTTTTTATTCCGCCCCGGCAGCTTTGCGGAACTGGGTCGCGAGCCATTCCTTCTGTTCGGAAATCGTCATGTGGCTGTTGTCCAGTTCTATGGCATCGTCGGCCTTGCGGAGCGGACTTACGGCGCGGCTCGTGTCTATCCGGTCGCGCTCTTTCACGTTTTCCAGGATTTCCTCGTAACTGCCTTTTTCGCCTTTGGCCTGCAATTCGTCATAGCGGCGTTGGGCACGGATTTCGGGCGAGGCGGTCACGAATATCTTGAGTTCGGCATCGGGGAACACCGTCGTGCCGATGTCCCGTCCGTCCATGACGATACCTTTTTCCCGTCCCATCTGTTGTTGGAGGCTGACCATGGCCTCGCGCACGAAACCGAGTGCGGCCACGATGCTGACTTTGGACGATACGGCCAGCGTGCGGATGTCGTCTTCCACCAACGCCCCGTCCAGATAAGTCTGCGGCCTTCCCGTCTCAGGATTGAGCTTGAATGAGATACCTATGTGCGGAAGGGCGGTTTTCAGGCGGTCGGTGTCTACCTCGTCGCCGTGGAATAGCCCATGCCGGAGGCAGTAGAGCGTGACGGCACGGTACATGGCACCGCTGTCGATGTAAATATAGCCTATTTCGCGAGCTAAATCTTTGGCCATCGTGCTTTTCCCGCAAGAGGAAAAACCGTCTATGGCAATCGTGATTTTCTTCATGTCGTTCTGTATATTATAATAATGTATAAGCTGAAATGGGGACTTGTCTGTCCTTACAGGCGGTAGGACGCGTTGAAGACGAAAGACGGGGCGGACAGGTGGTACTGGGCGTATGCCAGTCCGAAACCGAAGCGGGAAAGCAGGATGCCCGCACCGGCACAAAGACCGGCGGCGTGGGAAGAGCCTGCCGCCTTCATTTCGTTGGCTTTCCGGAAGTTGTAACCCAAGGACAGGTACATGTAGTCGGTAGGCAGGAAATCCACGCCCGCTGCCAGATGGTTCATGAGCATCTTGCCTGTAGACAACTCTTCGCCCGATGCGAAATAGTAATCCTTGTCCCATCGTGTCAGGTCCACGAGGGTGACGGACACGCGGAATGGGGCGTGGTCGAATCCTTTCGTAAAACCGATTTGCATGGAGAAGGGCAGCTTTTCGTGAATTTCGCCGAATGCTTTTACCTGTCCGCCCAGGTTGCGCGCTACGGCTGACAACGAGAAATCCGTGTTCTCGTTGTAGTAATTTACGCCCAAGTCTACGGCCAGTGCTACAGATGAATAGTCGCCGTATTTCGAATAGATGAACTTGCCTGTGGCACCACCGGCCCACCGGTCGTTCAGGTTGTAGGCATACATGCCGCTCAAAGCCATGTCCATGGCCGAGAAAGAGCCCACGGTGACGTTGTCGGCCGTGATTTCGTCCATGGTGTCGTAGTGGGCATATTGCGCCGTGACGCCCATTGTGGAACGTTCTCCCAATATCTTGACAAACGCCGCACTCCCCACGTTACCCCCTTGCAGGTAAGTCATGAAATTGAGATTCAGCGTCTTGTCGCTCACGGAACTGAGCAGTGCGGGGTTGCTGAAGACGAGCGACGCGTCGTCCTCTATCAGGGAGATATTGCGTCCGCCCAAAGCCGTGGAATGTGCGGACACAGGCATTTCCAGGAAGTTGAACACGGAGTTGCTTTCTTGGGCATGCGACGCGGCGGCAAGCAGGATATATAATGCTAAAATAAGCTTTTTCGTCATCTGAAATGAATTTTGTGGCCAAAGATACGGATTTTCTGAAATATCTGATTATATTTGCGCGATAATTCCGTATGGGCATACCGTTATGCAGATATAACGTGAAAAAGTCCGATTTAGGGTGTGGAACGAAAAAAAATGTGAGATTGGAAAAAAAATGGGGCGAAGCGCATGAGATATAAAAAAAATATGCTACTTTTGTCCCGTTATGAAGAATACGTAAAATTAATATATTATGGAAGTTAAAAAATCACTTAAGGCGGATCTCGAAGGCATGAGGAGCACGAGCTTGCTGATAGGCTTTGTGCTGGTATTGGCTACCATGTTCGTTGCATTCGAGTGGACACAACGCGACAGGAAGGCTGTTGAGGACACAGAACCCGTGTTTACTGCAGCTATTGAGGAGGACATGATTCCCATTTCACATCAGGAAGAAGTAGCTGCACCACCTCCGGCAGCGGCTCCTAAAATTGCCGAAATTCTGAATATCGTGGACAACGAGACGGAATTGGTAGAAGAAGAAGTAGAAACTTCGGAAGAGGTAAACCAGGCTATTGTGGCTAATCCGGGTACAGGAGTGACGGGACCGGTTGCCACCGGACCGGTGGGGCCTGTCGTAGAAGAAGTGGATGAAAACCAGATTTATGATATTGTGGAAGAGAATCCGCGTTTTCCCGGTGGCGAAGAAGCTTGTATGAAGTGGTTGTCTGATAACATCAAGTATCCGCCCATTTGTGTGGAGCAAGGTATTCAGGGACGTGTGTATGCTCAGTTTGTGGTTAATAGGGACGGTTCTATTGTAGATATTAAGATCGTGCGTAGTCCGGATCCTTATTTGTCGAAAGAGGCCGAGCGCGTGTTGAAGATGATGCCGAAGTGGAGTCCCGGTAAGCAAAGAGGTAAACCGGTACGTGTGAAGTTCTCATTGCCGGTGATGTTCAGATTGCAATAATAAAATGTATAATAAGGAGGCTGCTCACGGCAGCCTCTTTTTGTGAAAAGTATAGCCTATGTATAATTGGAAAGAACTTTTAGACTACATTAACGGCGAGATTGCCGGAATGTCCTTCGAGCGTCAGCCGGCGGAACTCTATGCACCGATTCGTTACGTCCTTTCGATGGGGGGAAAGCGAATCCGGCCGGTATTGATGTTGATGGCTTATAACCTTTATAAGGAAAAGGTGGAGGTTATCGGATCCCAGGCCATGGCCATCGAGATTTATCATAATTATACGTTGTTGCACGATGATTTGATGGACAGGGCCGATATGCGGCGGGGCATGGCTACGGTGCATAAGAAATGGGACGACAATGCCGCGATATTGAGCGGGGATTCCATGCTGGTCATGGCTTACCGTTACATGCAGCAGGGTTGTCCGGCGGAACAATTGGGAAACGTTATGGGATTGTTTACGGAAACTGCCCTTGAAATAGGAGAAGGGCAGCAATACGATATTGAATTCGAGACCCGTGCGGATGTCAGCGAAGAAGAATATATAGAGATGATTCGTTTGAAGACATCCGTATTGTTGGCTTGCGCGCTGAAAATCGGGGCATGGCTGGGGAATGCCCCCCGGCAGGATGCGGAACTTCTTTATCGTTTCGGCGAGAATCTCGGCCTGGCTTTCCAGTTGCAGGATGATTACTTGGATGTATATGGCGACCCGGCGGTCTTCGGTAAGAAAATAGGAGGGGATATCCTGTGCAACAAGAAGACTTATATGCTGATTAATGCGTTGGGGCGCGCTTTGCCTGCCGACCGTGAGCGGTTGGAACAGTGGTTGGAAAAAGAAGAGGGGACTTATGCGCCCGAAGAAAAAATCGCCGCCGTGACAGAACTGTATGATAAGATGGGTATCCGTGCCTTGTGCGACGAGAAAATCCGTTTCTATTTTGAACGGGCTCGTGAAATTCTGGATAAGGTGAATTTGCCGGAGGAGCGGAAGGAACCGTTGTGGGAGATGGCGCAAAGTTTGTTGAATCGGAAGTCTTGAAGGAACGGGGAAGTCGGTGATGAGAATAATTGATACGCATGCCCATTTGTTCGATGAGGTTTTTGCCGAAGATTTGGAAGAGGTGGTTTCCCGTGCTTTGCAGAACGATGTGGAGAAGGTGTTTCTGCCCAACATAGACGAGACGACTATCACGTCCATGTTGGAATTGTGTGCAAAGTTTCCGGGATTCTTTCATCCGATGCTGGGGCTTCATCCCACGGAGGTGAGAGCGGATTATGGCGAGGTGCTCGGACGTATGGAGGCACTGTTGCAAGTCGGCCATCCTTTTATAGGTATCGGCGAAGTGGGATTGGACTATTACTGGGATCGTACTTATTATAAAGAACAGCAAGAAGCCTTCCGTTGCCAAGTGGAGTGGTCGCTGTCATACGGTCTTCCCCTGATGATTCATTCCCGTTCCGCACAAAAAGAACTGGTGGACCTGCTCACTCCTTTTCGTACGAGAGGGGTTGCAGGAGTTTTCCATAGCTTTGGCGGCACGGTGGAAGAGGCACGGGAGTTGCTTTCGTTCGAAGGATTCATGATAGGTATCAATGGTGTGCTGACTTTTAAAAAGTCTGCCTTGCCGGAGGTGTTGCGGCAGATTCCGATAGAGCGGGTGGTGCTGGAAACCGATGCCCCTTATTTGTCGCCGGTTCCTCACCGAGGTAAAAGGAACGAAAGCGCATATATCCGGCACACATTGGTGAAAGTGGCGGAGGTTTACGGTTTGCCGGTGGAAACGGTTGCCGAACAAACATACGAAAATGCATTGAAAATGTATCCTGGCGCCCGTAAATGAAGCCATCGAAAGGTTAAAATTAAACTTTTTGTAGGATGAGACGCACTTTTTGGGCTGAGTATGGTGATAGTCCGGAAAAAAAAGAATATTTTTGTACTCGAAAACGGAGGCATATCGTTTTTTTTTGTAACTTGCGCCCGTTTTGAGAAGGAGAGATGCTCGAGTGGCTGAAGAGGCACGCCTGGAAAGCGTGTATACGCCTAAAGCGTATCGGGGGTTCGAATCCCCCTCTCTCCGCTAAACATAAACGAGGAAATAATAATAATTAATATTAATCTTAAAAAATTAGACACACAATGAAAAAGTTATTTGCAATTATTGCGATGTTTGGAGTTTTTGCATTCGGTGCGACCCAGTCTATGATAGCACAGACTGATTCTGTAGCTGTTGCAGACTCATCTGCTGTAGTAGACAGTGCTGCTGTTGATACTGCTGCTGTTGTTGAAACGGAAGAGGCTACCGAGGAAGTTGCTGCTCCCATAGAAGAGGAGAGTATTCACAAGGAATTGAAGACGAAGTTCATCGAAGGTGATGCAGGCTTCATGTCATTGGTTGCTATAGCCTTGGTATTCGGTTTGGCATTCTGCATTGAACGTATCATTTACTTGAGCTTGGCTGAAATTGATTCTAAGAAATTGATGGCTCAGATTGAAGAGAGACTGAATGCAGGGGATGTTGAAGGCGCTAAGACTATCTGTCGTAACACTCGCGGTCCAATTGCTTCTATCTGTTATCAGGGCTTGATGCGTTTCGACGATGGCGTAGAAGATGTAGAACGTTCCGTTACAGCATACGGTAGTGTACAGGCCAGCTATTTGGAGCAGGGTTGTTCTTGGATTACCTTGTTCATTGCCATGGCACCGTCACTCGGGTTCTTGGGTACTGTGATTGGTATGGTTATGGCGTTCGATGATATTCAGGCAGCCGGTGATATCTCTCCGACTATCGTTGCCGGTGGTATGAAAGTGGCCTTGATTACGACAATCTTCGGTATTATCGTTGCTTTGATTCTGCAGACATTCTATAACTATATTCTTTCTAAGATCGAGTCTATCACAGCCAATATGGAAGAGGCAACGATTTCTTTGTTGGATATGTGTATGAAGTATAATCTGAAAAAATAAATGCAATTATGGCAGCAGCAAAAAAGTATATGACTTCTTATTATGTCCTGTACGCTTGCTTTGCGATTATCATTGTCGTTTTTGCAGCATTCTTTGGGTACGGATATAATAATGAAGAAAATGGATTGAATGCCCCCTATTGTACAGAAGGCCTGATGTGGTTGATGTATGGCATGTTCTTTGTGACGTGTATTCTGGGTGTTTGGAGTGTGATCAGAGGCATTAAAGTGTCCATGGGAGCAAGCGGAACAAATACAAGCGGTGTTCCGGGTGGAAAGGTTACTGCATTCTCTTTCTCTTTCATGTTTGTTTCATTGTTGATTGGAGTTTTATGCAATCTGAATGAAAGTGACTTTGTGGCCGCTGACGGAACCGTTACTCCCGGTTATTTGGTTACGATAACTGATATGTTTCTTGTTTCTACCTACATTCTGTTAGTATTTACTGCCATTGCTATGTTGGTGAATATGACAGGCGTAATGAAGAGAAGAAAGTGAGTTATACTTTAAAAGTAGAAAAGAATGGCACATAAGAAAAGAAAAGTACCTGGATTGAACGCCAGTTCAACAGCGGATATTTCTTTCATATTGCTTATCTTCTTCCTTGTGACAACTTCAATGGATACGGATTCCGGTTTGGCAAGACGTTTGCCGCCACCGCCTGAAGATGAACAAAACGAAGCGCAGATAGACGTGAAAGAGAGAAACGTGTTGAAAGTGAGAGTTAATGCGGCAGGCCAGCTTCTCTGCGGTGATGATTTCATAGAAATCACACAATTATGCGATAGGGCGAAAGAATTCGTGAAGAACGAGAATAATAGTCCGAACCTACCTGAAATACATCCCAAGAATATTCCTTTATTAGGAGTGTGTGGAGTTACAGATAAGCATGTGATATCCGTGCAGACAGACCGTGGAACGAGCTATAATGTCTATTTTCAGGTACAGAATGAGCTGGTTCGTGCATACAATGAGTTGCGTGACGAATTAAGTAAAGCTAAGTTCGGTAGACCGTATGTCGCTTTGGACGAAGAGCATCAAGCTGCAATTCGAGAGTATTATCCTCAGAAAATTTCTGAGGCGGAACCTAAAAATTATGGAGGAGATAACTGATGGGTCGATTTAATAAAGGCGGAAATAGAGAAATGCCGGAATTGAATACATCTTCACTTCCTGACTTGATTTTTACTATCTTGTTTTTCTTCATGATTGTAACGACGATGCGTGAAGTTGAATTAAAAGTGAAGTTTACGGTTCCTTCTGGTACAGAATTGGAGAAGTTGGAAAAGAAGTCTGCGGTTTCTTACATTTATGTAGGACCTCCTACCCAACAATTGAGAGCTTCTATGGGGTCGGGTACTCGTATTCAGTTGAATGATAGATTTGCTGAGCCGGCCGAAGTGATGGATTTCATAGCGGAGGAGCGTACAAGGATGATAGACCAAACAGCTCAGACTGTTTCTTTAAAAGTTGACCAACATACGCAGATGGGTATTATTACCGATATCAAACAGGTTTTACGTAAATCGTGGGCTTTAAAGATTAATTATTCTGCGTCGAAGCGAAATTGATAAAGAGAAATCATTAAAAAACGGTATTTTCATTATGAAAATGCCGTTTTTTTTATGGATTTATACCAAGGTCTTTGTTTTTTCTTTATTTTTGCAATAAATAAACGAATAGATTATGGGGATTGCTAATTTGGATGCTCTTGACGAGCAGATTCTGAAATTAATTGCCGACAACGCACGTATTCCTTTTTTGGAAGTGGCTCGTGCTTGTCATGTATCTGGTGCCGCGATTCATCAACGCATACAGAAGTTGACTCGCTTGGGGGTCTTGAAAGGTTCACAATATGTGTTGGACCCGGAAAGAATCGGTTACGAGACTTGTGCCTACGTGGGGCTTTTTCTGAAAGATCCTTCAGATTTCGATCGCGTGGTAGAGGAGTTGAGAAACATTCCGGAAGTGGTGGAATGTCATTATACAACTGGTGATTATGACATGTTTATCAAAATCTACGCCCGGAACAACCACCACATGTTGAGTATCATCCATGATAAGTTACAGCCTTTGGGTTTGCAGCGCTCCGAAACCATTATTTCTTTTCATGAGGCCATTAACCGGCAGATGCCGATTCCTGAGATAAAGAATAAGAAGGGGAGTACGGAAAATATGGATGTAGAAGTGGAGGAAGAAGAATAATAATGGGGAGAAAGGAAAAGAGGTTGTCACGTTGGGAAAGCGGACAACCTCTTTTTCCTTTCTTTTCAGGTCTTGTTATTTTATACGATTCTTCGTTTGAGACGGATTTTCTTCGGGGTATCAATGGTGGCTCTTTCTTTGATAATCTTTGAAGGAGAAAGGGCATTGATGTTTTTCGTCCCTATCATGTCGGGAACTTTGTATGAGTTCCCATAGCCGGATGTCGAAGGGCGGGAAGAAGGCATCCGCTTGTTGGGGCGTGTCTTCTATTTCCGTGAGATATAGTTTTTGGGCGAGTGGCAGGGCTTCTTGGTACACGCTTTCACCGCCGATGATGAATATCTCTTCTTCTTCCTTACAATGTGACAGAGCTTCTTGTAAGCTACTGAATGTTTCCGCATCGGGGAAGACGGCTGCTTTGTTTCTGCTCAGCACGATATTACGCCGGTTGGGCAACGCTCCTTTGGGAAAGGATTCAAACGTCTTGCGCCCCATGATGATGGTATGTCCGGTGGTGAGTGCCTTGAAGCGCTTCAGGTCGTCGGGAAGCCGGTACAGCAAGCGGTTTTCAAAACCGATGGCACGGTTGCGTGCAATAGCTACGATAACGGATATCATGTCGGGATGGTTAGAGGGTTATACGGAAACCGCACCGGCAATGTGCGGCCAAGGATTATAGTCTTCCAATGTGAAGTCTTCGAACTTGAAGTCGAAGATGCTTTTCACGTCCGGATTGAGTCTCATGCGAGGCAAGGGACGAGGTTCTCGGGTGAGTTGCAGTTTCACTTGTTCCAGATGATTCTTATAGATATGTGTGTCTCCTAACGTGTGTACGAAGTCGCCTGCTTTCAGTCCCGTCACTTGTGCCATCATCATCAACAAGAGGGCGTATGATGCGATATTGAAGGGAACGCCGAGAAACGTATCCGCACTACGCTGGTAGAGCTGGAGGCTCAATTTCCCGTTAGCCACGTAGAACTGAAAAAAAGCATGGCAGGGAGGCAGGTTCATGTTCCCGAGATCGCCGACGTTCCATGCACTGACGATGATACGGCGCGAATCGGGATTGTGTTTGATGGTATCCACAGCCTCTTGTATCTGGTCTATGAATCCCCCTTTATAGTCCGGCCACGAACGCCACTGATACCCGTAAATATGTCCCAGGTCGCCGTTCTCGTCCGCCCATTCGTTCCATATCCTTACGCCGTGTTCCTGCAAATATTTCACGTTGGTATCGCCTTGCAGGAACCAGAGCAGTTCGTAGATGATGGATTTCAGGTGTAACTTCTTTGTGGTAAGCAGCGGGAATCCTTCTTCGAGGTTGAACCGCATCTGATGGCCGAATACACTGAGGGTACCCGTACCCGTACGGTCGCTTTTTTCCACGCCTTCCTCCAGTATTCTGTGTAACAGGTCGAGATATTGTTTCATGCTTAATATTGTTTTATTCTTTTTTCTTCTTGATAAGGGTGGTCAGCCAATCGTTGGCGGCTATGCAGAGCATGACTACACCCACGACATACAACAGGTCGGTGAAGTCGATAATCCATTCAATGACGATAAGCCCTACGCCCCAACAGGCATTCTTGATGGCAGATTGTTTGAGCAATTGGTTTCTCCTATCTTCGTCTACCGTCCGTTTTTCCGGGTCATACGCGGATCTTTCTATTCTCATGTTCTTTTCACGATGAGAACGGTATATCAGGTAGACGACCAAAAGTACGAGGAGGACAGGAATGAGGAACAGGATTACGGTAAGTACCGTAAGGAGCACGCCGCCAATTCCGAGAAGTCCGGACATGAAGTCCAAAATTCCTTCGTTTCCCAAGTCTTCCATGAGAGAAAATGTGTGGGAGTAAACCGATGGAGGAGTATTCCACGTGCTGTCGTCAGCCACGTCTTCCAGAGCCGACACCGTATCGGAGTAGACTGTGATGCCATTTTGTGCCAAGGTAATATTTTGTGCGAGACAAGCCCATAAAAGGCAAAGCCATATTTTGAGCCGTATGACGGGAAATATAGGGCGTTTCATGTGATAAGCGGTTTGATTTAATGTACAAAGATAGCGAAAGGCGAGCGCAGAAGCAAATGAAAATCCGTCCGATTTTGTTGTTCGCCCCATTTTTTTTGCCTACTTTTATCCTCATAAAATGATACGACATGACACGACCTGATATACCTCAAGAGTTTAAAGACTATGCCCGACGTTTGCTCGGTGCGGAGCGTTATGCACGTTTTGCCCAAGCTTTGGATGAACCCCCTTCCGTAAGTGTGAGGCTGAACCCGTTCAAGGCCGTATGGTCCGGTCTTTCAGCGGAAGGTTTGAATGGGGGAGACGGGCCGGTACTTTGGGCCTCCGGAGAAGGATACTACCTGAGCGAACGCCCTCCGTTTACGTTCGACCCGTTGTTTCACGCTGGTGCCTATTATGTACAAGAGGCGGCTTCCATGTTTTTGGGGCAAATCTTACGCCGTTATGTGACTCGTCCGGTGGTAGCGCTCGACCTTTGTGCTGCGCCCGGGGGCAAGTCTACCCATATTCGTTCATGTCTGCCGGAGGGTAGCCTGCTGGTATCCAACGAGCCCGTTAAGGCACGTGCTCAGGTTTTACTGGAGAATCTGACGAAGTGGGGACATCCCGACGTGATAGTGACAAACAGTTACCCAAAGGATTTTGCCCGTTTGCCGGACTTTTTCGACCTGTTGGTGACCGATGTGCCGTGCTCCGGTGAGGGGATGTTCCGGAAAGAAGAAGATGCCGTGACGGGTTGGAGCATGGAGGCTGTGCGGATGTGCCGGGACCGTCAGCGTGAGATTTTGCGTGACGTATGGCCTTCGTTGAAGCCGGGAGGGCTGTTGGTGTACAGTACTTGTACGCTGAATGCTTTGGAGGATGAGGAAAATGTGGCTTGGATAGCCGAAGAACTTGGTGCGGAAATACTTCCTTTTGATGTGGAACCGGGTTGGGGTGTCGTCGGGAACCTGTTGGCAGTCTCCTCAGTAAAAGATACGGCGAAGGCGGAAAAGCTTTTTCCCGTCGCCCATTTCATTCCCGGCTTTACTCGTGGAGAAGGCTTCTTTTTGGCTGTTTTACGTAAAAATGGCGAAGAGGAGATTTCTGATTGGGTGATGTCCTCCGATAGGTATGAAAATGAGCGCGTGAAGTCTAAAAAGAAACGTGCGCTACACGCTTCCGTTCCGGCTTTGCTTGCTTCCTGCCGGTCATGGTTGCTTCATGCCGATACCCTTGATTTCGTTTCCGACGGATTGGTGTGGGCGGCTGTGCGTGCTTCATTCTCCCGCCATATAGCTATGTTGCGAGAAGCGGTTAAAGTATGGCAGGCAGGTGTTCCGTTGGCTACGGTAAAGGGGAAAGACTATATTCCGCTGCACGCTTTAGCGATGTCCGTTGACTTGAATCGCTCGGCTTTTCCAATTGTTCCCGTTTCCTACGATATGGCGGTGGCCTATTTACGTAAAGAAGTGCTTGTCTTACCTCCCGACACTCCTAAGGGTTACGTGTTGCTGACGTTTCAGGATACTCCGATCGGTTTCGTGAAAAATATAGGTGGACGGGCTAATAACCTTTATCCCCAGGAATGGAAAATACGTACAAGTTATCTTTCAACTTATAGTTTAAAGGGAGATTTAGGATGAAAATCAATAGAGCAAAGTGAAAAATACTAAAAAATAGATGCTTTTCCTTTTGATTCCTTGTTTCTTAATCCGGTAAATGCTATATTTAGAGCCTGAGAGTGTGAATGGATTGAAACGATGAGGGTTCATACTCACACCGTAGAAATCTAATTGTCTAACTTAATCTAAACAACGCTATGAAAATTTTATTTATCGGATCCGGGTGCGCCTGTAGGCTACCTTTTGTAGAATATCTTTTTAAGAAGAAAATACAAGAGGCAGAGGTTCCGGACATTGAAGTAGAGTCTGCCGATATGGCCATGTGGGGAGTCACTTCTAATGAAAGTGGGATTCCGGAAAGCAGTGGCCCTGATAAAGTAGGCAATTTACTGAATCAGGCTGATTTTATCGTGGTTATGGAGGGGAGGCAGCGCAACTTTCTGACACGTTTTATGGATTACAGTAGTTGGAATAAAATTCACTTATTCTTGGATTATTGTACATCCGGGAAAGAACATTTGGTAGGTTCCGTGTGTGGCGATCTCGATTATCAGACGCAGGATGAAGAAATGACTAACGGTTGCATGAATCTGATAGCTCGCATAAAGGCCTTTTTGAAGGAGCATTTAGGCGAGAAAACGGAAATCTCCACGTTGATAACGGCTTAAACGATAAAGCATATCGGGCAGGGACATTCATGCTCGGTATGCTTTATGATTAGATATGAAGGAATATGTGTTTTGTGAAAACTATTGTGAGCCTCCTTGTGATGCTTATGGTCGGATTGCAAAGTGTGCAATCGCAAAATTGGGTCATAGTGAAAACTTCGTCTGTAAAGGTGATATCCGAAACACGGAGAGTCGGGGGAGTCTTGGGGAAAGCTAAAAAAGGGGCGGCGTTATGGTTGCGTGAAGGGACGGTAACGGATGATTGGGCTCATGTTTGGTTTAAGGGACGTGCCGGAGGGCTGCCGCTTTCTGCCGTGGAACAGTTTTCTTCGTCAAAGCTTTCTTGGCAGGCTATGGCGCGTACATACGATTTGGTGAGCCTTAAAGAAGAAGGCAAAGTGTTGGCCACAATGGATTTCGAGGTAAGGGACAGTACGTTGTTCATGTGTTTGCGTTGGCCGGATTCAAGGCGGGGTACGGAAATCTATGAGTTGGCTCGGGATTCTTACCGGTTGGTAGCCACGCGGGCTTATGCTGGGGAGATGCCCGACGACATGAAGATGTTTTATCAAACTGCCAAGTCATTGAAATATGCACGTGTTTTCTATTACGATGAAACGAAAAAATCTTTCTTCGACGGGGACTCTTTCTATTTTCGTGAAAATGCAGAGTCCGTTTCTAAGGATACCGCTTGTTTTGACGGAATAAAGAAACGAGTGGAGAAATTTCGGAAAGAAATGAAGGGACGTAAGACAAGCACCGGTCGGAATGTCGTTATGCCTGGGGAGCAGAATCCTGAGTTTCCGGGAGGTGAAAAGGCATGTATGGCCTTTTTGTCTAAGAATATCCACTATCCGCCTGTTTGTGTATCTGAAGAAGCGAGCGGAAGAGTATATGTGCAATTCGTGGTGGAAAAGGACGGAGAAATCGGTCAAATCAGGGTGTTGCGAAGTCCTCATCCTTATTTGGCACAGGAAGCAGTGAGGGTGGTGGGCATGATGCCTGATTGGAAGCCCGGATATAAGAACGGCAAACCCGTCAGGGTGTTGTTTTCTTTGCCGGTAAAGTTTGGGTTGAAATAGGCATAAGGAAAGATGAAAGGCGGAAGCGAAGTGTATTCCTTCCGCTTTATTCTTGTGGTGTAGCGCTGTCCTGCTCTTTTGCTTCCGTGTTGTTTTTCGGTGTGTCCGGCGTATCGAACAAACCGTAAGTAGTACGGAGGACACGGAATTCCGTCCGGCGGTTCAGGGCGTTGCAGATTTCCTGCTGTTCTTCCGGCAGTTTTTTGATGAAAGTTTCCGTCAACGTATCGTTCTCATGCAGAAACGGATACCGTTCCGTCAATCGTTTGCGGATGACTTTCGGGCGTGTCTCACCGTATCCGATGGGAGTCAGACGGTCGGTAGCGACACCGTGTGCTATCAGGTACTTCACCACGGATTCCGCCCGGCGTTGGGAGAGGCGGATGTTGTATTCATCCCTTCCCCGGTAGTCGCAATGCGAGCTGAGTTCAATCGTGATGTTCGGATTGTCTTCCATGAGCGTGACGAGGGAGTCCAGTGCGAGGGTAGAAGAGTCCGTGAGTTCCGCACTGTCGAAAGCGTAAAACACATTGTCTACCAATACGGGAGCCGTGATAGAAGCCAGTTCGAACTGAAGTACGTATTCTTTGCTTACGCTGCTGGTGTCCACTCGCAGTTGTTCTTTATGATTCAGGAATCCCTTGCACGTACCTAAAAATACATAGTCTACATTCGGTTGGATTTCCTGGGTAAAAGAACCGTCGCCTTTCACGCTCAACTTTAGATTGGTTCCGTCGTTGCCTACCATGTAAACCAAGCCTTCCGGCAGTTCATAGCCGTCTTTTTCGTAGACCCATCCCTTGACCGTGAGCAACACTTCCGGACATTCGAAACTCATGATGTGGTCCCACCCTCGGGCATCGCCTCGGTTGGTACTGAAAAAGCCCCGGTTGTGCAGTCCGTCGAAAGTCATGGCAAAATCATCTCCTGAGGAGTTCATCGGGTATTTCAGGTTTTCTACGGTCCATGTGCCCGTACTGTCCTGTTCGGCCTTGAACAGGTCCAATCCGCCCATGCCGACGTGTCCGTCGGAGGAAAAATACAAATCTCCGTTCGGACGGAACGAAGGGAACATTTCATTCCCCGGAGTATTGATGGGTTCGCCGAGATTATCCACTCCGCCTAACCCGTGTTCTCCTATTTCGATTCGCCAGATATCCAGGCCTCCTAATCCTCCCGGCATGTCGGAGACGAAATACAGCCATCTGCCATCCGGCGATACGGTAGGATGGGCAAAGGAGGATAAAGTGTCTTTGGTGATTTCCAACAATTTGGGTGCGCCCCAACTGGCATCCGTACGCTCCGAAGTATAAATCTGTGCATATCGCGGATATTCGGGGTCATGCGTGCAACGGGTGAAATACATCGTTTTGCCGTCCGGCGAGAAAGCACAAGCTCCTTCATCGTACTCACTGTTTATCTCGGATTCTACCTGTTCCGGCGACTGCCATTTCCCTTTATCGTCTTTTCGGGAGATAAAGATGTCACCGGACTTGATTCCTGTGATGCCGCTCAGTTCGTTGCCTGTAGCCTGTGGGCGTGTGGAAGTCAGGTACAGCATGTCCATATCATCCCCTGTCAGCATCGGGCAATAGTCCGAACGGCGGGCATTGAGTAGCGGTTCTTTCTTTATCGAATACAATGTAGGTTTCTGTTTCCAGATGGGCGCCATGGTACAGCCCTGTAGGCCGTGACGTGCCAACACGTCGTCCGGTTTGTACTGAAGGTAAATCTCATAATTCTGCAACGCTTTTTTGTAATCGCCGTTTTTGCGTTGCATTTCAGCTAAATAAAAATAAACGATGCTGTCCGGGTAGTTGTATCGTGCCGCATTCTGGTATGACCCGATAGCCCGTGAGGTATAATTGATACGCCGGTAACAGTCTGCGGCTTTATAGGCCCGTTCGCCCCTCTTGGCCCGTTCCTTGGGTTTGGTCCGCATATAAGCTTTTCGGTATTCGGCAGCCGCTTCGAAATATTCTCCGATGGCGTAGAATTTATCTCCTTTTTTCACATTGCTTTCCGCACTACAGCCTGCGAGCCATAGTGTAACGAAAACGACCCCAAAAAGAGAAATCCATTTTTTCATATTCCGTTCGGTGTGCAAATATAATTTTTTTATTTCATTTGCCCTTGCAGTTCACTGCTTTTTTTGGACCGTAACGGTTTTTAATGATCTCTTTGTGGGGTCGTTGTGCAATAGTGAATATCTCGTTTAGCGGATAATGATTTTATCTTGTTTTACGCTACCGTCGGTGAAGGTGGTCTGACGGATGTTGATACCCTTGCGGGGCTGCTCTAACTGTATACCGTCCATTGAATAATATATCGTTCGTGCCACAATTTTACCGCCGGTCGTTTCGGATACCTTACTGCCTTCTACAGGAATGAATTCGAACGGGTAATCATTCGGGGTTTCCGTCGCAGCGAAGTCGATACTGCCGTCTTCTGCCACTTGCCAATAGATGTTACCGCTACGGGCCGACTTTTGGATGGCTAATGTTTCAATATCTACGGCACCGCTGAAGCGGAACGGCTTGGTCATGGTTTCCTGCCACAACCCCTCGTCGGTCAAGTAGGTTCCGTCCAAAACCGACTGGAAACCGTAGGTCGTAGAAGGAGGAGTGTTGACGACGTTCCATTGTTGTGCAGCTTTATTGGACTCATCTTCAGGCTCGAACGAGGGATAGTCGTCGTTGCCATGATTGGTAAGATACGTTCCGTAGGTCTTGTGCCGGATGTAGTAGTTGCCCGGTGTTACACTGCGGTATCCCGTTTCTTTTACATAGATTTGATAAGTGATGGTACTTGTTTGGCCGTTTATGGTATAATCCAATGTATAAGAGGCGGAAGTTTGCACGTTATTAATGGTGAGAGAGTCTTTGGTAGAGCCGTCTCCCCACAAGTAAGTTCCTCCCGTCATGGCATCTGCCGGTGTGGCCGTGAGCGTCACGTTGTCGCCTTTTTCTACGATCATCATGTTCTTGTCCGTATAACGTCCGCCGTTGACGATGATGTCAGGGCGTGCAGCCTGTACATTGATACGGAAGACGGTTTCCTGGCGACGTCCGCCTTGGTTGGTATGGATGACGGAAACGGTACGTGAGGTCGTGACGTGCGGCAGGGTGATGGAAGAAGCCGTACTGCCGGTTTCCCACAAATAGCTTCCATAACCTCCCACACCGAATATGGATAAGGACACTTCGCTGTTGTATAATACGTTGATGGAAGTCGCTGCACGTGTGGAACCATTGTAGGTTATGGTCGGGTTGATTGTGCTTTCCCCACAATCGCCTTCCACGGCGATGCTGAACATCTGTTCGCTTTCCACACCGTTTTCATTCGTATATGTCACGCGCCAGATGCCGCTCCTGTCGGCTGCTACGGTGAGGTCTTTCGTGTTTTCTCCGGTGCTCCATTCCCATTTTCCCGTATCGGTCGTGCCGTCGGGTAGTTGTGGCTTCAGGGTGACGAGTGTACCAGCCGGGAGCGTTTCCGTAGGTTCGGTACGGTACGTATTGTGCAGTCCGCCCAGTTCGTTGTGTTCCACGCTTATGCCGTTGTATTCCATGATGGGAGTGAGCGGGGTGGGTATTTGTTCGGGAGTAGGGAAGTCGCGGGTGTTCATCAATACGGAATAGCCCATGTGGTCGTAGCCTCCGCTGGTGTTACCCTGTCCGCCGCCGTCTATGCCCATTTTTTCGTAGACCGCTTTGGAGAAAGGCATTTCTACGCCTTTAATGCCTTCATAGTGCCCGATGACGGTACCCCAGTAAGGACGTATTTGTTCTCCCAATGCGGGGGCGGTTTGTATCCATGTCCTACCATCGCTCCAGTGTAGTCCACTCGTACCGTAATGGTAATTAGTCCATGGCAGGTTTTGTACGCTTTGCATTTGTGCCGCCAAATACTCTATACCGGCTGCCAGTCTGTGGTCCATATAAGAAAACAAATCATCCCCCTGGTTCCAACCGATGTGGGCTACGTCTACGGCCAGCCCGCCGGCCATGGCGGCATGGCCTACATCACGGCCGCTTTCTTGCATTTGTCCCAGTTTGCCGTAAGCTCCGGTTTCCAAATCGGATTCTTGTGTCGTGACGACAAGGTTGCCTAAAAACTCGGTCAGTCCGTCGTTCAGGATAGGGTCGGAAGTACGCGGGTCGGTGAAAGTACCCACTTGATCGTATTTGAAGAAAGAAAGTCCCTGATTATAAATGAATACGTCATCGCAAAGGATGCCTATACTCATGACGGCCAATACGTTACAAAGTCCCCAGTTCGACCAGTAATGTCCGGGGCATTCCCACCATTTTCCCGAATTTTGCCAAGTTCCGTTGCGGCCGCGCAGGAAGCCGATGCAAGATGGATACCACACGTCGAGCATCCATTGTTTGAATGTGGTGAAATCTTCGTCAGACCATCCTTCGTAGTCGCGCACGAGTTCGGCGGCGTTGGCAAAGGCATATCCGTATAGTCCTGCAGCCAGTGCATAATTGGAGTCGCCTCCGATGCCTTTGGTGACGCGTGCCCATTTCATCAGGACATCCACTGCGTGTTTGGCATGTTCTTCCGAACCGTCGATTTTCCACCGCAGGGCATTTTGGTAAGCGATAGAAGCTCCCTGCGCTGCATTAATGTAATTTTCTCCTACTCCCCCTCCGCGTATGATGGTCGGTACGGGATTTGTAGCTGCCGTAGACTGTGAGAATCCGGCGTTGACCAATACATTGTAGGCTGCTACGACTTTTTCATTTCCGGCTTTGAGCTGTTTCCTGATACGTTCAAAGTCGGCATCGGTATGGAGGGCACCGGGATGCCGGAATCCTCTTTCTGTGTCGTATCCTGTCGTAATGCCCGTGACGTCGAAATCGAATCCTTCCGTGGCTTCCAAGGCCGTACGGGCTGATGCGAGGTTTTCGAGCTGTCGGTCGATGGCATTTTGGTTTACTTTACCTTCGTTCACGAGGTCTTGGGCGATATTGACTTCGTCTTGGTAAAGTGCAACGATTGCCCCTGTGTAAGAAGAGGCGTGTGAAGCGATATATTCCTGGGCTTCATTGATGGCATTTTGCAATGCCGTGAAGTCGCCCGGATTGCCGTAAGTATATTCGTATTCCAAATCGTCAACTGCGGCTGCCAGTTCGCCGATTTCCGATGTTCCCAGTACACGGTCATAGAGGCGGACGTCGGCTACAAGAGTTTGCTTCAGGTAATTGTCGGCTGTAAAAGCGGGACGTCCGATCCATGCGTAAGGAACAGAAGTGGTGAAGTTGGATGAATTGGTGGGCATCTCGGTGTTCGTTCCCTTGGCCACTCCGTCGAGGTAGAGCGTACCGGTTTGTCCGTCCTGGGTGTACACGACGTGTGTCCATTTTCCTTTGGCCGCTTCTCCACCGATTTCTATAGCCGTTTCGTTGCCGTATCCTCCTGTGGCGTTGGCAAAGCGTTGAGCATTGAGGCGGTAAGCAGAGTACTTGCCCTCCGACCCCGTACAGGCCGCAGAAGAGGAGAATGTCCAAAGGAAGAAGCCGGCACCGGAAAGTGAGGCTTTCTCGTCTACGCGGTAGTACATGGAGATGGTGTACGCATCCATGCCTTTGAACAGTTCTCCTGCTTGTTCTGTCAGGTCGAGATAACCGGTTCCGCTACCGAGATCGAGTACGCGGTATTTTCCCATTTTGCTTACCGTAGCTTCATTTTTGAGTGAGGCCGTGATACCGGAACATTCCGTATCTGAGACGGAAGTACCATTCATGTTTTTAAAATCGAAGTGCAGGCGAAGACCATTTTCCTGGCTCATTGCGGTATGGCCGGCACATACGATAAGGCAGGATGCCAATAGCGTCCTAAACCTGTTTCTTTTGCTTTTCATGTTTTTGTTCATAAGTGTGATTCGATATAAATTGAGTCATTCGTTTTATGTTTATACGAATGAACAATTAAAACTACCTGTTATGAAAAGTATAAAGAACGTTAAATAGGAAAAGAAAACCGCGGCACAGGGATTAGCTTTCCTTGTGTCGCGGTTGGGGATGAGGTAATTTTTCTTCGGTTATTTCTGTTTTTTCCCGTTCCAATAATTCTCCAGCCGGTCGGCCTCTTCTTGGGTCAGGTGGATGACTGCGCCGTGCTTGGGCGACCGGAAGTTGGTGGTCTTTATCACGCCTTCGTTGAAGCGTCCCAAGTTTTTGAAGTGTACGAAATCGCTGGTTTCTACAAAACCGAAGTTATGTGGGTTGATACCGAATATATCGTACATGAGCACCCATTTGTCTTCACCGATTCGTTTCCAGACGTTAGGCGCCTCGCAGGCCACCGGTTCAAAGTCTATCCAACGCGGGTCGAACCGGTAGCCTCCGTCGATACGGTCGGAAACCGCCTGTTTGATGCCCGAACCGGATTCATGCGCCACGTAGAACAGGTGATATTCCATTTTTTGCCGTTCCTCGTTCCATATCGGGGTGATGTCGCCGTCGATGGCAGACGCTCCCGAGGGGTATTCAAATAAGATTTGCGGAATGCTCTCGATACGGTTGAAGTCTTGGTTTACGTAGACATAATAAAGCCTGTTCTGCTCGGTGCCGAACCGCATGGTGAAATAAATCATCATTCGTCCCGTGACGGGGTCGTAGACCGTTTCCGGCGCCCAAGCGCAACCGATTTGTGCAAATTCCTTGGACATTTGGTCGAAACGTATGTTGGTGCGCGTCCAATGGATGAGGTCGAACGACTTCATCAGTACCAAGCCACGGTTGTTTCCCCAGCCATAAGCTTTCCCGTCGCGCTCCCATTCCGTATCGCGGTAACCGTCGCGTTGTGCATAAATATGCAGGTCGGTCATGGCCAAGTAGAAACCGCCGTCCGGACCACGGTAGATATGCGGGTCGCGGATACCTTTCTGGTCGGCAATCGTATCGCCTGCAATAATGGGCTTGCCGTCGTTCAGAGCGGTAAACGTATAACCGTCGCGGCTGATGGCCGCATGCAGGCAGTGGTCTTCGTCCTGATGGAATACCATTAGGTAGGCCGACATGTCTTTTTCTTGCGGTGTGGCGTCACGGTAGGTGAAGTTGCGGAAAGTAGTACGTCCTTTTCCCGCGGACAGGAGTGCAGGACGAAGGGCATAGAACCCACCGTAGTTGTTGTGATGAAGTCCCGACACGTCGATATCCGTGGCCAGTTCCTTCCATGACTTCCCGTCCTTGCTGGCAGAGAGGGTCACGCGGTTGGCACGGTTGAGCAGGCGGAGGTGGAAATGCTTGTGGTAATCGGACGGCATGGTTTCGGCTTTTTCCCCGTTGCGGTATATCGTGAACGTCTTTCCGTCCGAAGCGACACCGGCGTATGCCTTCTCGTCATAGAACAAGAGCAGGCCGCCCGTGTTTCCTTTTCCGAGAGTGATTTCCGTCGTGAGTTCATAGTTCTTGTCGGTGGCCGTAACCATGAGCAACCGTCCGTCTGCCGGTGTCTTGCCTTTGGCTTTGACGCTCATACCGTCCTTGCCGAACGAGAGGCTTTCGGTGGCGTATTCCTTCCAAAAGGTCCATTGCAGGCCGAGTTGCTTGTCCGTGAAGTCGTCGGAAAGTTCCAGTCCGTGTTTTTCAGGGTCTTGTGCCGGGAGCGGACGGGCGTCATGCCGCAACTTGACCCATCCGTCGGCCGTCCATTCCACCGGGTCTATCAGTGTCTGCCGGCCTAATGTGTGGTAGCCTTGTGCGTAAGCGTGGTACACCACCCACCAGTTTCCTTCGGCATCGTCGATGAGCGTACCGTGTCCTTTCGACCACCAAGGGTCGCTTGCACTATAGGTATGCACCAAAGGATTGTAGGGAGAGTTTTCCCACGGGCCGAACACGCTTTTGGAACGTGCCACAACCACCATGTGGCTCGTGGCCGGTCCGGCCGTGCCGCCTTCTGCCGATACCATATAATAATAACCGTCCTTTTGCAACAGTTTCGGACCTTCGAGGAACATGTCGCCATTGCCTTCGGTTTTCCATTCTTTGGGGAATTGCCAGCCTTCGTAGACGGTCTTTTTCGGTCCCGTCACTTTCAGCCCGTCATCGCTCAGCGGGGCTATGGCACCTTTGTCTACATATAAATACCGCTTACCGTCTTCGCCCACTACATGTCCGGGGTCGATGCCCGTCAGGTCGAGTTTCACCGGTTGGCTCCACGGGCCGCGGATGTTGTCGGCATAGACCACATAGTTGGCTCCGGCAGCGGGATAGTAGATATAGTAACGTCCTTTGTACTTCACCAAGTCTGGGGCGTATACCGAACCGTCGAGGGCATGGAGTGCACGGGCTATGGGTGTCCAGTTCACCAAGTCGGTAGAATGCCAGACGAGCAGTCCCGGTGCATAATTAAAAGATGAGTTCGTCATGTAGAAGTTTTTTCCTTCCCTGATGATGGACGGGTCGGGATAATCCCCACCCAGAAGCAGGCGAGGGAAGGTTTGTGCACGGCCTGTGGTTGCCAGGCATAAAAATAGTAAACTAAGAATCAGTTTGCTGATGCGAGTACTGTTCATGGTTTTAGTGATTAAAAGTTATTGGGTTGAAATTCTCTTCAAAGGTATATAAATAGGGAGTGAAGAGTGTGCTGTTTACACACGAACGTTTGTTCTTTTAATACAGTTTAACTGTTTTATATTTCATTTTTCTTCTGCGACAACTAAGATGGGATTGGACATGTCGTTCAATGGATAATCGTTTACAGCTATTTTCTTTAAAACTTCCAAGTCGTTGTCGTCAAACCTGTCTATGGGCAGTAAATCCACCGCCTTATCATTGAATGCCACCCAAGGCCAAAAACTTACATGTTTGAATCCTTTTAAAGAAAGGTGTTCCGATTCACTTCCATAAGCATACTTCTTATCGTGGATAAAAGCATACGAGTGGCGGTCTATCAGTAGGTCGCACAGCTCCTTGTCCATGGTCACGGTTAAATAAAAGTATTTATCTGTAACCACAATGTTGTCGATTTGATACTTCGTCCTGTAGAGTTCGTCCGCATAATCCCAGTTTTCACATAGTTTCCTGCTTGGGCGAAGATTACCTCTGTCCATCGTTAATGTGTCTATGATACCTTGTTGGGTAAGTAAAGTCACTTTGTCGTCAAATGGCAGCATGAACATGACTCCCTCCGAAGTATTACGAAGCATGCCGGTCCTTGTCATACTACGTGAAACCTGTTCGTTATCTTCATATATAGGATATGTACCTTTCTCGACTCCTTCAGACGACACTGTACGAAGGCTGACCTGAAGCCCCTCGCCAGAATACTTCCTCGTCTCGCAAACCAAGGCGTCCAACTGTCTGTTGAACCTGACAGTCTGGAGGATTTCACCGTTTTCGGCTATCTTGAACTGTCCTATATAGTTGCCTTCAAGATCGTATTTATATATGAAACCTCCCATGTTTCCGACATAGATAATTTTCTTGTTTTCGTCATAATTGGCGGAGTTGATACGCCCGTGTTCTCCATGTCCTTTTCCTAACCGTCCCACTCTGTTCAGGAATTTTCCATTGGAATCAAATCTCAGAATCTCGTCTTGCTCCCAAATCAGCACGTTGTCGCCGTCCATTCCAAACACGTTCGGGCTGCTCAATATGCTTTGCCCGTGGGTCTCAAGCGGAATGAATTTTATGGAAGAGTAAATGCTTTCTGTAGGAACAACGATTTCGTTCTGTCCTATGTCGGTCAAATCTATTATAGCTCCGCCTTTTTGTCGGCTACATGCGCATAAGCAAAAAATACACAGCAATAGAAAATGACGTTTATTCATTGTGCTGTTGATTTAAATGATCCACTAATTTTAATACAAGCAAAATAGATGTGGTTCTCGTCGGGATTTTCCATGGCAATGGCAATTCCCTCTTTACAAACGTGCATGTTTTGGTAATGGAACTTTTTGTAATCCGTTGAGATGCTGCTTTCCGACAAAATTTCTCCCTTCGTATCCGATATGACGATGGAGAACGGTTTGCAAAATGCTCCTTTCTCGTTCCAGTCTTGTAACGGATGTTCTGCAAGTCTCAGGTAGAGATTCCGGTAAGGATCATATATGATATTGGAATAAGTAGTTTGGCTGATATAGTAACGGATTTCATTAGTTTCATCTTCTGAACCGTCAAATGCAAATTCTTCAATGCCCTTATCGTACCGGCTTTTCATTGGTATGGTATCGCACAATGAAAAATCATTATTATAACGCAGTACTTTATCCAATATAGGGAAACTATACAGGTAGCGGCCTTTTGAATCCTTAGTTACGTATGTGCAATTCATATAATATCCTCCCCAATTATATTGCATATATAAATCAGGATAATAAGCAACAGATTTCCATTCGCCTGATTCCTTGTATAAGCATTCAGATATGGGGATGGTCAAACCTTTCGCTTGGCTTAGTGCACCCAATATGCTTCCGGAAAGCAGAAACTTTTCATGGTCGGATTCAATACGTGTCCCGTTCAGTGCATCTACTGAAGAGACCCATTGTGTATAATTGTCACTTCGGGGGATATTCCAACGTTTTTGAATATTTCCGTTCGAGTCAATTAAAAAGACAGTTTTCTTGCCATCATTGTAAATGATAATAGAATCAGAATTTATATAATTAAATCCGGAACAGTTCCTAAGAAGGCCGCATTGATGAAGCGAAACAGAATCTTCGGGTATTCCTTGTTGCCAATCAAAAACATAGAGGTAGAATTCGTCCAACATAACGTATTTATCCATCCCGTTCATTGAGATAACCTGAGAAGCCATCGGCTTATTGGTGATGTTTTTCCCAACACTGATTTTTTTGACCTCATAATGGTTAATATCTATCATGGAACTGTCGCTGATATTGACCATTTTACTTTGTATGCTTTGGGGGTGGTTTTGGCAAGCTCCCAACAAGCCTATCAATATAAATACCAATAAATGAGTCTTTTTCATGATATTACTTTGTTGTTCATCCCTGTAAACATATAAAAAAGAAATGAATTACAAGAATCTTTTATCAGAAATCTGTGTTGAATAATCAAAATCGGCCAAAAAGCGGTTGATTTTATGTTTTCAAGCAATACTTCACTTGCAAAGATTGTGGTAAGACCATATCCTTTAGCCTTATAGGAGTAAATGTATGCGGCAGGGGCGGAAGCATGGAGTGCCTTTGTCAAAGAACTTGGGACAGTTGGAGGTTGTCGGGGTAGAAAAGGTATTTTGCCAGAGTCCGTCATTCCCTGCATGCTCCCCCCCAAGGGTTTTGAAAAAACATCCTTCATCTTTCAGGATACAAGGTAACCGATTAACATATAATGCGTTATGGGATGAAGGATGTTTCAGCCATCTTTCAGTTTCCTTTCATTGCGGAAAGCGATAAAAAGTTCTCAGCCGAATGATTTTTCAATCTCAGCCAAACGATTTTTCATTCTCAGCCAACTGATTTTTCAATCTGAATCAAGCGAAATGAAGCATGGCTGAAAGATGCCTGAAACATCCTTCAGCTTATAATATCAAAATTATGAGAGACTTACCATGCGACCTGAAGGATGAAGGATGTTTTTGCAAAATTCCTGTGTAGGAGCGGTACGGTATGCAAGGATGTGGCTTATGAAGAGATTTCCAGCGGTGCGCGGAAAGTACATCCGTTTTTCCATTCCGAACAGCCGAATGCGGTCTTGCCTTTGATGATATGCCCTTTTCCGCAGAGCGGGCAGAGGTCCCCCTCTTTGGGGGCAGGAGGCGTGGCCGGGATTATGGTAGTTGGGGGTGCGATTTTGCGTGTCGTCTTTGGGGTTTTGGTCGGCTTTTCTTTCGCGGCTCCCTTTTTTCCCTTGGGTGCAGGCTTATCTTCCTGTGTTTCCGCGACACGGCGATTGGTGTTGTCCGCCAGGACGGTATGCACGATTTCGGCTACCATTTGCTTGAGTTCTTCCAAAAAGGTTTTGGCATCGTAGGTTTTCTTTTCAATCAACCGCAGACGGCGTTCCCAGATGCCGGTCAACTCGGCACTTTTGAGCAGTTCTTCGTGAATCAGGCTGATGAGTTCCACCCCCGTGGGAGTGGCTATCAGGTTTTTCCGTTCCAATCGAATATAATGCCGCTTGAAGAGGGTCTGGATGATGGCGGCCCGGGTGGACGGACGGCCGATACCGTTCTCTTTCAAGGCATCACGCAATTCGTCGTCGTCCACCAGACGACCCGCAGTCTCCATGGCGCGCAAGAGCGTGGCTTCTGTGTAAGGTTTGGGCGGTTGTGTCCATTTTTCGGCCAAGTCCGGTACGTGAGGGCCGCTTTCGCCTTTTGTGAAAGCGGGAAGCGTGCGTTCCTCCTCGGCGGTTTTTGCCAAGGTTTCCACCGTTTTGGCCTCCTGTGCATACACGTCCCGCCAGCCCGGCAAGAGAATCTGTTTGCCGGTGGCTTTGAATGGGATGTCGGCCGTTTCGCCGAGGATGGTGGTGGTAGCAAATTTACAGTCGGGGTAGAACGCTGCGATGAAACGCCGCGCCACGAGGTCGAATACCCGTTGTTCGTCCGGTGTCAAGCCGTGAGGTGCAACTCCTGTAGGGATAATGGCATGGTGGTCGGTGACTTTGGAAGAGTCGAACACCTTTTTACTCTTTTTCAACGCCGCACCACGTAAGGGTTGGAGCAAGGCGGCGTATTCGCCGGCTATACCGTTGAGGATGGCGTTGCATTTCGGATAAATGTCGTCGCTCAGGAAAGTGGTGTCCACACGCGGATAAGTCGTGACTTTCTTCTCGTAGAGCGACTGGATGAGTTGCAGGGTCAGGTCGGATGAGAAAGAAAACTTGCGGTTGCATTCCACCTGTAGCGAGGTCAGGTCGTACAAGCGGGGAGGGGCTTCCGTTCCGTTTTTCTTGGTGACGGACGTAATCGTGAACGGTGCGTCTTTGATTTGTTCAAGGGCTTTCCGCCCTTCTTCTTCCGAGGTGAATCCCCGGCGTGTCACATCGTTTGCCTTGCCGCTTCCGTTGCCGTTCGCACCTTTTTCCTGAGAAGCCGTTGCGGTTTCCTCTTCGTCTTGTTCCAACACAGCGGTAAAGACTGTATCACGGTAGTTGGTGGTCAGTACCCAATAAGGTTCCGGTTTGAAGTTCTCGATTTCCAGTTGACGATTGACGATGAGAGCCAGTGTGGGAGTCTGCACCCGTCCGATGCTCAGCACCTGGCGTCCCTGTGCGTATTTCAACGTGTAGAGCCGCGTGGCGTTCATGCCCAAAGTCCAGTCGCCGATGGCGCGGCTCAGTCCGGCTTCGTAGAGCGACTGGTATTCGCTCTGGTCTTTCAGGTTGCTGAATCCCTCACGGATGGCTTCTTCCGTGAGGGACGAAATCCAGAGGCGTTTCACCGGGCATCGGGCACCGGCCTTCTGCATGACCCAACGTTGTATCAGCTCCCCCTCCTGTCCGGCATCGCCGCAGTTGATGATCATGTCGGCAGCCTGCATCAGTCGCTCAATCACCCGGAATTGTTCTTCGATACCCTTGTCGCTTTTCAGCTTGATGCCGAAGCGGGGAGGAATCATAGGTAATGAAGAAAGGCTCCACGCTTTCCAGAGCGGAGTATATTCGTGCGGTTCCTTCAGCTCGCAAAGATGACCGAAAGTCCAAGTGACCTGGTAGCCGTTGCCTTCCCAATAATTACGGTGGTCTTGCGTGGCGCCCAGAACTTTGGCAATGTCTTTACCCACACTGGGTTTCTCTGCGATACATACAATCATGCGTTTCTCTTCTTCATTATAGCGGGACAAAGATAGTGTTTTTTGCCGGAAAAATGCAGGGAAAGCCTTTCGATTTGCAAGTGGATACAAGGATGTCTGGGGATTGGGATTGTATTTTTGCGGTTGTTTTATAGTTAAAAAACGCCCGAAGCCTCTTCTTTTCTTTCTTTTTTATTATTTTTGCATTGTTTTAATGTAAAAAAGTGTGTCTATGAGAAAGTCTACTTCTATTTTTAAGGCAGTTTTGATTGCCTTGTTTGCTGTTTCATTGGGTGTGGAAATGGTTTCGGCTGCCGGTTTCCCTTCGGTTAAGGATTTGTATGGCCGCTATAAATTTAGTGGAGAATGCTCTTATGTTGACATGGTTTCTGGAGTGGCGGGCGAGGCTCCGGTTCCTGCCACAACGGATTATAATATGGCCGTGTTGCCGGGCGAATCAGAGAATGAAGTGAAGGTGCTCGGTTTCTTCGGTTATGGCGGTGGTGTGACGTTGACCTATAACCAAGAAGATGGAACGTTGAAGGGAGAAACGCCAACCGCAGTGTTTATAATGGGAATGAATTTAATGGTTGTAGCGGATGCGGCATCTACAGGAGGGACTGTTGTCTTTAATTATCAGGTGGCGGAGAAAGACGGCAAAATACAGATTACGGCGCAGAATGCATTGGAAGATGTCACCATTATGGATATGGAGAACGGTATTATGGGGATGCTTTCTTACGCTTCTGCATATACCATGACCAAGGAGGAAGTCTCCTATAATCTTAGTGATGTGATTGGGGAGTACGATTTCGCGTCGACGAGAGTCGATAATAATTTGTTGGCTGATGCGTCTGAAAATTTTAAGCTGAAAATTACGGGAAATACCTCAGAAACGATTTCTTCCGGTGTGAGCTTAGGGAATTGGTTCGGGGTGGAAAACACGGATGTGACCGCTGAGTTCTATGCCGATGGTGGCATATTGGTATTGCCGCATGATATGAAACTGGCCAATGGCATGTGCTTCGGGCAGCAACCGACTGAGGAAGGTGGGTATAATCCCAACGAAGCTCCGTTCTTTTTTGTGGAAAAAGACAAGTTGGTGACTCCGGGCTATTTGGTATTAGACAACGGATTCGATGAGGTAATGGAAATGCCATTGCAAATGTCTGTCGTTGGCGGTGAGGCTGTGAAGGCAGGAAGTAGCATTAGCAGCCGTTGTATCAAGGATGTCAAAATTTATAGTTCAGACGGTTCGATTCACGTGGATGGGTTGGAAGATGCCGAAATCTGTGTGTTTGACGCACAGGGTATGCTGGTGGCATCTGCGCACGGAGCTACAGCAGCATTTAACGGTCTGAAGTCTGGTCTGTATCTGGTGAAATTTGGCAATCAGACAGCGAAAGTTGTAGTGAAATAACCTGAAGATATACATGTAAAATGAAGGGAACCGGGTCTTGTGGGACTTCTTTCTCTTCGTTTTATTTTTCTTTTTCCAAAGTGTTGGAGAAAGGGAATATAAAATGGTTGGCAGGAGTAATAATGTCCTGCTTTTTATATATAACGAAAGAAGTATGAAAATAAACTTGAGAATCGTATTTTTCCGTTTAAAGGCTTGCGGTGCCGGGTTTGCCCTTTTCGTTTTTGTTATGGCGCTTTCATCGGTCTCTGCGCTTTATGCACAGAACGGTACAGGTGTCGGAGGGGCGGTTCGTGCTGAAACAGTCGGAAGTCCGGAGAAAATGACGGTAAAAGGAGTTGTGGTGGACAAGGAGACTGGAGAGACCATGATTGGAGTTTCCATTCGCGTGTTGGGTACGGACGTGATTACGGTGACGGATATAGACGGTGCTTATTCATTAACTTTGCCCAAAGGACGTTATAAAGTGGTTTTCACTTATATCGGCTACGAAAAGTTAGAGCGGGAATTGGACGCGTCCCATACGGAAAGTTTTAAGAAGGTTGTGATGGCCCCGGCATCGAAAACCATGAATGAAGTGGTGGTGACGGGAATATACCAACGTAAGAAGGAAAGCTTTACGGGGTCGGCTGCTACTTTCGAGGGACCGGAATTGAAAAAAATCGGGGTACAGAATGTCTTGCAGAGTTTGAAAACCCTCGATCCATCTTTCAAAATCGCGGACAACATCCAGTTTGGTTCAGATCCCAACCGCATGCCGGACATCGAAATCCGCGGCAAGAGCAGCATCATGGGGTTGAAAGAGGAATATGGTACGGATCCGAATCAGCCCTTGTTCATACTGGACGGATTTGAAACCGATTTGCAGACGGTCTCGGATTTGAACATGAACCGCGTGGCTTCCGTTACGATATTGAAGGATGCGGCCTCTACGGCTATTTATGGTTCGAAAGCGGCCAATGGTGTTGTGGTCATCGAGACGGTGAAGCCGGAGAAGGGACGGTTGCGCTTGAGTTATAAAGGCGACTTCTCCCTGACAAAGGCCGACTTGACGGATTATAACCTGATGAATGCCAACGAAAAGATAAAGTTCGAAGAATTGGCCGGGTTATATACTGATTTGACGAACGACCCGTTAAACCAACTGAGGTTGGACAACCTGAGGAACGAACGTTTGAAAGAAGTGGCACGTGGAGTGGATACTTATTGGTTGAGTGAGCCGTTGCGTACCGGTTTCGTGCAAAAACATAATGTTTATGCCGATGGCGGAGAAGAGAAAATCAGGTATGGCTTAGGGCTGACTTACGGGAATACGGAAGGCGTGATGAAGGAGTCGAGCCGCCAGACCCTATCCGGAAATCTGGATTTGATTTATCGTACCGGGAAGTTTCAGTTCAGTAATAAACTGACGATTGATTATCTGGAAACGTCCGACCCTGTGGTCTCGTTCTCCGAATATGCTTTGGCTAATCCCTATTACCGCAAGTACAATGCCGATGGCGGAGTAGACAAGTATTTGTATGTTCCGGAGAATGACGACGAGGCTCCTGTTCCGAATCCGCTTTGGAATGCCCGTCTGAGCAATTATGACCGTGGGGATGAATTTGGCTTTACGAATAACTTCATTGCGGAATGGTTTGCCACGACGGATTTGCGTGCCCGTGCCAAATTCGGAGTGACGAAAACTACGGCCACAGCCGAAACGCGTTTGTCTCCGTTGCATACGGATTTCGACAGTATGAGCGATACGGAGAAGGGCTCATACGAACATTCCACTACCGCTGTCACGAAGTATGAAGGGGACCTGTCCGTGACTTACGGCAAGCTGTTCCGGGAAGTCCACATGCTCAATCTTGTCGGCGGGTTTAATTTTTCCAACACGGAGTCTACCCGTAACGGTTATAAGGCAATAGGCTTTACCGAAGACCAGTTCGGTGCACCTTCTTTTGCCAATGGCTATCCGGATGGTGGAAAACCGTCATATTCCGAAAGCACCACGCGTGCGGCCAGTTTCTATTTGAATGGTGGATACGCGTATGACAACCGTTATTTGCTCGACGTTAACTATCGGCGCGACGGGGCTTCCATGTTCGGGTCGAGCCACCGTTTCCGCGATACGTGGTCGGTGGGTATAGGTTGGAACATTCACAAGGAAAAGTTTATGAGCGGCACGGACCTGTTCCAACTGCTCAAGTTGCGTGCGTCTGTCGGCAATCCCGGTAATCAGAACTTTTCCGCTTATCAGGCTTTCACGACTTATCAATTCAATGGATGGATGACCAATGTGTTCGGTGCGGGTGTTTTGATATCGGCTTTGGGAAATTCCGACCTTCAGTGGCAGAACACTTTGAATTATACGGTAGGGACGGATATAGCCATGTTCGACAATCGTTTGAATGTAACTGTGGATGTCTTCCGCAAAATTACAGACCCGCTGTTGGCTGTCATTACGACACCGGGTTCGGTAGGCGTAAAGAGCGTAGCGATGAATGCCGGCCAGCAAAATACGAACGGACTGGAGGCTACGTTGCGTGTGTCTCCTATTCATAACGTGGAGAAGGGGATACAATGGACCGTCAGCTTGAATGCGCGGACGTATAAATCGGAGTACGCTAATATAGGCAATTCTTTGAGTGCCTTGAACAAAGCCGGACAGGCTTCGGTGACGGGGACGACGCGTTATTACGATGGGGGAAGCCCGACGGCTATTTGGGCTGTCCGTTCGGCAGGTATTGACCCAGCTACGGGTAAAGAGCTTTTTATTAAGAAAGACGGTAGTTATTCGTTCGATTATGATGTGAATGACGAAGTGGTCGTCGGTGACACGCAGCCCAAATTGGAAGGGGTCTTGGGAACGACCTTTTATTACAAGGGCTTTTCGTTCGGAGCTTATTTCCGTTATCAACTCGGGGGGCAGATATTCAATTCAGACTTATATAATAAGGTGGAGAATATCGATTTGAGTGACATAAACTACAATCAGGACCGGCGTGCGCTGTATGACCGTTGGTCCGTTCCAGGTCAGGAAGCGCAGTTTAAGGGTATCTCCTTAGTGCGGAAAACGGACAAGTCTTCCCGTTTCGTAATGGATGAGAATACGTTTGCCGGAGAGTCCTTCAATGTAGGATATGAATTCACGCAACCTTTCATTAAAAAGGTCGGTCTGTCGTCGTTGACCCTTCAGGCTAACATGAACGACATCTTCCGGGTGTCTACCGTAAAAGCGGAACGGGGTATTGATTATCCTTTTGCGCGAACTGTGTCATTTTCTGTTTCAGCCGTATTCTAAAGCTATAGAAATTATGAAAATATTAAAATATATCATATTGTCTTTTTCCGGCTTGTTTTTCACGGCCGGATGTAGTGACTGGCTTGAAGTGAAGCCCTACGACACCATGGCCGAAGGTGATTTGTTAAGTACCGAAGAAGGTTTCAAGAAATTGCTTAACGGAGTGTATATTGATTTGAACAAGGACGAGCTGTACGGCCAGACGCTTACCGTGGAAATGGTGGAGATTATGGGAGGGTCTTATCTGATTGGTACCGATCCATTGACTTGGGGCGATTATATTGATTTGAACAACCGGAACTTCACTACCGAGTATTGGCGTACGAGACTCGACAATACGTGGGACAAGGCGTATGCATTGATTCGTAATTGCAATACGATATTGGAACAGATGGAGAGTCGTAAGTCGGTCTTTACAGGCAACAATTATAATTTGATTCGGGGAGAAGCGTTGGCGTTAAGGGCTTTGCTGCATTTCGACATGTTCCGTCTGTTCGGTCCCGTGTATAAGCTGAACCCGACGAAGACCAGTATTCCCTATGAGACATCCACTACCTTGCAGGTGCAGGAACTGTTACCGGGGAATGAAGTGATGCGCCATGTCATAGAGGACTTGTCTGAAGCGGAAAAACTGTTGGCCGATGACCCGATTATCACGACGACGGACCATTTGGTCAATCATGCGACGACGGGGGGAAGCAATTTCTTGGAGTACCGTACGTTGAGGCTTAATTATTATGCCGTACAGGCGTTGTTGGCGCGGGCATATCACTATATATCCAGTTACAAGGATGAGCATCAGGAGGACTATAAAGCCAAGGCTAAAAGCTATGCCGAAGGGATTATTAATATTGCCCCGCAGCATTTCCCGTTTGTGAATAAAGCGGACGTGTTAGGGACACCGGAGAATGTGGATCGCATTTTTGCTACGGAAGTGATTTTCGGTCTGACGAATGTGAACCGTAATCTGATGTTCAAGAACAACAACGATCCGGATCGAAGCCCGAAGCCGGTGCTCAGGATGGATCCGGCTCTTCTGGAGATGCCTTATTTCGGCGGCGGAGCGGACTACGGCGGGTCTACTGACGACTATCGTTACATTGCCAACTGGAAAAAGAGCGGAAATGATTACTATTTCTATAAGTATGCGGACATTACCGAAGTGGGGAAGATAGAGAACACCATCGTTCCGATGATACGGTTGGGAGAAATGTATCTGATTATTGCAGACCTTTACGACGAGGTGAGCGAACGCCCTCTTATGGGCAATTGGGTGAATAAGTTACGGGAACACCGTGGAGTAGAGAAAATGGATGAATCTAAATATGCTCCGCGTGTCTTGGGATACGAGGTCGTGAGAGAGCTGTATGGGGAGGGACAAATCTTTTTCTATCATAAGCGGAACTATTCACCGGTATTGATTACTTTTGATCCTATTACGGAATTCATCCCGGTTTCGGAGAAATTTTTTGTAGTTCCTTTACCGGATACGGAATCAGACAACAGACAATAAACAGGTTATGATGAAGAATTTAAAAATATGGTTTCCGATGTGCCTTGCGCTTTGCTTGTGGAGTGCATGCGATGAACGTACGCCGGATTTGTATAGTGCTCCCGACGGAATTTACTTTAATAACCGGACTTCGGGGAGTGTGTTGGTAGATACGACGACTTTGACTTTCGTTTATGGGCCGGACGAAACGATGTATCTCGACGTACCGGTAGTCATACAGACCATTGGAAGGCAGGCTGATATCGATCGTCCGGTCAATCTCAAGGTTTGGTCGGACAATGCCGAGGAAGGAGTGGATTATGAGTTGCTGACACCGGCGGTGGTACCGGCTCATGCTTCCATGTTTTCCTATGTGGTTCGTTTGAAACGTACGGAAGCCATTAAAACGGAATTGAAGTCCATTTATCTGGAACTGTCGGCTAACGAGTATTTCACTACGTTTCTGGAGAGGGATTCTACGGGAAGCGAGGAACGTCCTTACACCGAGATGTTGAAGTTCCGGATAGATTTTTCCGACTTCTATTCTACTCCTCCGGCCGGATGGCTTCCCGAGTATGTCGGCGAGTTTTCAGAACGTAAGTTACGTCTGATGTGGAAGCTGTTCGATGATGTGGTGGATCGTGCCGACTATAATGTGAAGGGGGCTATTCCTTTCAATAAATGGGTGTACATGCAAAGGGAAATAGATACTTATATGACGAAGCAATTATATATATTGTTGGGATATGAACAAGGAACGGTGGATGTAGACGCATTGGTGGACCCGGCAGCCGAAGGGGATGATCGCCAACTGTTGGATTTTACTCCCATAACCTCTGATAACTAAAATGGAATGATATGGAAAGAATGAAATATATCCGTTTGCTATGGTTGGTGTTGCCGTTCTTATGGCAAAGCTGTGCGGAAGATAAGGGGAATTACGATTACAGGGATTTGAACGATTTGAACATTTCGTTCGATGACGCTTATTCTGCCATTTCCCGTGAACCTTTCGTCATAAAGCCGGAGGTGGCAGCAAAAGAGTTCGTACCGGATGCTTATACTTATGAATGGAAGGCGTACGACCAGGCTGGGAGCCAGGAACCGGTTGTGTTGGGTACGGCTTTGAATCTGGATGTGGAATTGACTCTTGCACAGGGCAACTATCAGTTGGTACTGACCATTAGGGAGAAGGCATCGGGGCTGTATTATCAAAAGTCGGCCACGTTGAACGTGGATACGCCGCTTTCGTTGGGGTGGTTGGTATTGTGCTCCGACAACGGGCGTGTGCGTCTGGACATGGTGTCGCACATCAAGGAAACGGATAATGTGTATTATGATTTGTTGAAAGGGACGGAGTTGGAGGATTGGCTACAACCTTACCAGCTGGTTTGCGACCCTGGGATGCAAGAGCCTTTCTATTTGGTGGCCGGTAGTGGGACTACGCGTTTGAGCAATAACGATTTTCAGTGGAACGACTCCTATATGATAGGTTATGAGTTCGGTAACGGAATGTATACCGGTACGGTACGTTGCTTGGCTTCTCACAGGCCAGGCAAGTTGTTTGTCGATATTGCGGGACGTGTGTATTATTGTAATACTTTGTCCGGCGACGGGTTGTTCGGTTCCGTCCGAGCCAATGGTTTTTATGTAGAGCCGGCAGTCGGTTATAATGCCAAAGGGACTCCTTTTATTCCGGCTTTTATGATGTGGGACAAGAATAACCGCCGTTTTGTGGTCTGTGCTTCGGAGTTCGCGTCTATCGGATTGGATAATGTGAGAGACGTGCCGATGGATGAATTGGCCGCCGACGGTTTCCCTACGGTGAATGAAGAGCTTTTCGCATGGCCGAAAAGAGCAGACCGGATGGACTTTATCTGTATGGAGAATACCCGCTACGACCGTAATCAGGACGGTAACGGGATGACATATGCCGTTTTGGGTAAAGACAACCAACGTTTCTTGTATGGCATCATTCTCAATGAACTTTACTCTTTTGCCGAAGCCAAATACGGTTATGCCTATGAGAAAGCTTATTATGTGGATTTGTCTGCTTGTACCGACATTGCCGGGGCCACACACTTTGCGTTCAGTTCCCTGAAGACATTTATGTATTATGCCGTGGGTAGAAAGGTCTATCGCGTGAATTTTTCCAATGCGGCTCCGGCGGCAGAATTACAGTTCGAATTGCCAGAAGGAGAAGAAATTACCTGTTTGAAATTCTATCTGTGGGAACAAGAAGACACAGACAACCGTTCTTACGACCTGATTGTAGGCAGCAAGAAAAATGATACGGGCGAGGGTACATTGCGTATTTATGACGGATTCACGAATGAAGGCAATTTCCAGAATGCCGTTCCGGTGGAACGATACTCCGGTTTTGCAGATATTGTGGACGTGATTTACCGCGAGAAAGTAATTTATCAACAATAATTAATAATGAATGAGATGATGAAAAATAATATGTGGTTTAAGACAGCCTTTTTAACGTTTGTCTTTTGTGCTTTGGGGTTCGTAGAGAGTCGGGCCGATATTCAGTTGACAGTCGATGTGGCAAATAAGACGGCTTCGACAGTTGTTGTGGTGTATCAGACTACGATCGTAGAGATTCCGTTGGACGACAACGGGCACGGTAGCCATACCTTTCAGCATATAGGTGCCGTACATGCCAGTCTGTTTTATGGAATGGACAGCAAAAATATTTTTTTGGAAGACGGAGAGCGTATCCATATCTCCTTCGACGGGGCTGATTTCAAGGGAACCGTAAAATTTGAAGCGGATGGAGGCAAAGAGAAAATCTTTAAGTATCTGAATCAGGTGACCCTGTTGGATGTCCCGCAAGAGAAGATGGCCCTGCCGTTTGAGGAGTACGCCGCGTTGGTGGACAAGAAAGAAGAGTCCATGATGCGTATATTGAAGGCATGGAAGTTGGACGAAGTCAGTCCGCGTTTCGTTGCCGTCGAAACCGGCCGCATCCGTTATGCCTATGCTTCTTCGCTGATGATGTACGCTGTGGGGCATCCTTTTGTGGCTCAGGATACCACTTACCGCCCGGACGAAGCCTATTACGATACGCTTAAAAAGTATGCTGTGGCAGACGAAAACCTGGTAGAACTGAAAGAGTATCGTGAGTATATGAAGGAGATAGCCCGAATGTTCGGCTGCAAGAAAGAAGAAGCAAAGACACCATACGACCGTACTATTTGCATGATGAACTATATTGCCGACCATATCGAGGATGACAAAGTGAAACAGGCACTGTTGAACGTGTTGGCTATCGAGCAAGTGGAACAGTACGGCATCAGCAATATAGATGAATTGCTGAATCTGCACGGCACTTACGTGACCGATCCCGTACTGCAGGCTGCCTTCAAAGAAAAATATGATGCTTGGGATTTGGCCCGTCCGGGTAACCCTTCCCCCGATTTCCGGGCATGGGATGTGGACGGGAAGTCATACACTGTGGCTGATTTCAGGGGAAAATATGTGTACATCGACCTTTGGGCGACGTGGTGCGGTCCGTGTCGCCGTGAGATGCCTTTCCTCAAGCAGTTGGAAGAAGAATACAAAGGGCGCAATATCACCTTCCTGAGCCTTTCTACGGATGCACGTAAGGCTGATTGGTTGAAGATGGTGAAAAGTCATCCGATGACGGGAATGCAGTTGTTTTTGGGTACGGGAAGCCGTTTCCAGACGGCATACAAGGCCGACGGTATTCCCCATTTCATCCTGCTCGATCCCGAGGGGAAGATTGTGAATGCCAATATGTTGCGTCCTTCTTCGCCCGACATTCGCAGTTACTTGGACCGTCAACCCGGTCTGTAAAGGAAGTGATATGAGGATAAAAGGAGCTTTCGGGCTCCTTTTTTTGTGGGGACAGGCCTTGTACGGTTACACTCGGAAATATCTTTTTTGTTTTTTTACGGCACGGACGGTTGACGAAGAATGTTATTTTTTTCATCTTTGTACAATTAAATTCCAAGAGCCGTAACTATGAATGTTTCCATTGAAATAGGATTGCTTGTATCCGCCTTTCTGATTTTCTGTAGTATCCTGATGAGCAAGACCGGTTACCGTTTCGGTATCCCTACCCTGTTGATGTTCTTGTTGGCCGGCATGCTGTTCGGCACAGACGGTCTGGGCATACAGTTCGACGATGTGTCGGTGGCCCAACATATCGGTATGGTGGCATTGTGTATCATTCTTTTCACGGGAGGAATGGACACGAAGATGGAGGACATCCGTCCGGTATTGTCGCCGGGGGTCATGTTGGCTACCTCCGGCGTGTTTCTGACTACGCTTTTTTGCGGATTGTTCGTCTATTGGGTTTCCGGCTGGCAACTGCATACGGGCGTCGGTTTCACCCTCATCGGTTCCTTGTTACTGGCCGCCACGATGTCGTCCACCGACTCCGCCTCCGTCTTCAACATCCTTCGTTCGCAGCAAATCAACCTGAAACATAATCTTAAGCCGATGTTGGAACTCGAAAGCGGGAGCAATGACCCGATGGCCTATCTGTTGACCATTATCCTGATACAATGCCTGCAGGCCGGAGGAGTTTCAGGTTGGGAAATCCTGTGGTCTTTTCTTCTGCAGTTTGTAGTCGGCATAGCCGGGGGGTATCTGTTGGGACGTTTGTCCGTATGGCTCATCAACCGTGTGAGCCTGAAGAATGCCGAGCTTTATTCCATCATGGTGCTTTGTTTCATTTTCATCATTTATTGCTCGGTCTATTTGCTGAAAGGCAATGGGTATCTGGCGGTTTATATTGCCGGTATGGTCATCGGCAACAGCCGCCTGTTCAAGAAGAAGGAAATAGGAACTTTTCTTGATGGCATGACATGGCTGCTCCAGATTGTGATGTTCCTCATGTTGGGACTGCTAGTCAATCCCCACGAGATGCTTCCCGTCATGCTGACGGCCGTCCTGGTCAGCGTCTTTATGACCTTTGTGGCCCGTCCGCTTAGCGTATGGTTAAGCCTTCTGCCTTTTGGACGGAAAATCACGAATAAATCCAAGCTTTTTATTTCCTGGGTTGGTATCCGTGGGGCTGCTCCCATTATTTTCGCTACCTATCCGGTGATGGCACAGGTGGACGGAGCCAACCAGATTTTCAATATCGTGTTTTTCGTCACGTTGATATCTTTGCTTTTTCAGGGTATGTCCTTGTCATGGGTGGCGCGTAAGTTGGGCCTTACGGAACCCTTGCCGGAAAAAGAGGACAACTTCGGTATCGAACTGACCGAGGATGTCGGGAGCACGTTACGCGAAGTGCTTTGTACGGAAGAGCTTCTGCAACGGGGACGTCATATTCGCGAACTGTCGCTCCCGGAAGGAACGCTGGTTATTATGATTAAGCGGGGCGACCGTTATATTGTGCCGAACGGTTCGCTGGAACTGATGTTGGGCGACCGCCTGCTTTTTATGCAGCATGGCGAAACGGTGGAACGGTAAGACCATAAGATTTCTTTTTGTCAAAGTGTCAATGCTTCCTCTTTTTCCTTGCCGTATTTTCATGGGGTTGCCCTTGTGTCGGATTTTACGCGATTCTCGTGGAATAGGGGATTGCCGTTTTGTCACCTCTACGCGTTTGACAGTTTCTTCGTGTTCTGTCGCTGTGCGTGTTGTACGCTTATAGGTTCGTGTCGTGTCATCTTTTTAAGTTTTTCCGTGGCAAACGGATTGGGCATAACGGTTTGTATTTTGCCCTCAAATAATTATAAAAACCATCCTTTGGGCGGGACGCGTGCGGTTTTGCTGCCGTCTTTTCTCCGTTTGGAGCGGTTTGCAGTGCAGATGTGCGGAGAACTTTTTTTTGTTTGGCTTAGATTGATTTTTTGTTCGGCTTAGAAAAAACGAGTATTATACGGTATATATGCGAAAAATCCGGGGTGATTCTGTATAAATATGCAGAATCTGTCTGGTTTTCCGTTCCGGATTACATTTTATCTTCTGTATTTTCCGCCGTGTTTTATGTCTTTTTGGATGGAAAATCCCGTTTTACGTGAAGTTTTGTCAGTATGGAACGGTTCATACCTGTGCGGAATGGTTCGTTGGCTTCGGCCAATCGGATAGTTTCAGGATGCAGAAGTCTCCCCCTGAGAGTACTGCTTTTTAAACCGGTATATTCTACACACGTTGATATCTTTAAATTCGGACTGTAATGGCACGTTTGAAGAATATGACAAAAATATATGAATAGATGTACTTTGATTGTTGGGGAATGTTTGTGACTTTTACAATGCTTGTTTTCTTATATATCCTTGAAATACATTGTGTTATAGGGAAAATATAAATTCCATCTCTATGCAAGAGGTGGAAGATTTCGATGCAAATGTAGATAAAATACGCATACAAACAAAATAATCTCTTCTTTTTCTGATGAAAAAAACAAGAAAATCTTAAAATAAATAGGTTTTTATAAAGTCGATTCTTGAGCTTACCTTATTATATATAAGGCATTTACGGGATACTATTTCCACCTCTTGCATAGAGATAGAAGTTTATCAACGGCAATAAAGAGAGTAGAGAATTATACGTTTTAACTAATTTTATTTGATTATGAAGAGAAAGTTTATCAGTGTGGCTTTGTTTGGTGCGCTTCTTGCGGCATCGACAAGCGTAACGACTTCTTGCAAGGACTACGATGATGACATCAGTGGCTTGCAAGGGCAGATTACGGCCAATGCGACGAATCTTGATGAATTGGTGAATGAGAAGGTCAACAACCTGACTCAGGAAATCAATTCGCTGAAAGCGCAGGAGGCTGCCTTGGAAACGGCTTTGGCCACAGCCAAAACCGAGTTGACGGCTACTATCGCAGAAGCTGAACAAGGAGCTAAGGATTATGCCGACATTCAGGCCGCTGCGGCCCAAGTGGCAGCCATCGAAGCTTCAAAGGCCAATATCGAGGAAGCCCGTACGGCACTCCAGGCCGGTATCGACGCGGCAAACGCTGCCATCGAAGCCCTGAATTCGCAGGTAGCAACCCAAGCCGGACAGATTGATGCTTTGCTTTCTGCCGACGCGGCTTTGCAAGAGGCTATCAACATAGCCAATGGCGAGATTGAATCGGCCAAGAGCATGGCGGCCACAGCGCAGAGTGCAGCCGAAGCGGCTCAAGGCACAGCCGACGAAAATGCGCAAAAGATAGCCGGTGTGACGGAAAAGCTCCAGGCCGTGGAAGAAGGCTTGCAGGGGCAGATTACCCTTTTGGACGAAAAACTCAATCAGGACGTAGCCGACATCGCTGCTAACAAAGCTGACGTGGAAGCCAAGCTGGCCACGGTGAACGCCCTTGTGCAAGCCAATACGGAGGCTATATCCGCATTACAAGACAAGGATGCTGAATTGTTGGACAAGATTGCCCAAAACAGTACGGAACTGTTGGCTCTTTCTGAGAAACTGACGGCTTTACAGAGCACGGTAGAGCAGAACCTGACGGCAGCCAAAGCATATACAGATGCACAAGTAGCTGCTTTGAAAGCCGAATTGGGCGCCGATATGGAGCTTGTAAAAGCTGACCTTGCCGGTGCTTTGTCTCGTTTGGGTGCTGCGGAAGAGAAAATTGCAGCTATTCAGGAAGCCGTTGGTGCTTTGGAAGATAAGGACGAAGAGCTTGCTGCAACCATCGCAGAGGTAGAAGGCAATATCGAAAGCATCAATACTTCTATCGGTGGCATCCTTGGCAGGCTTGAAACTTTGGAAGGTACGGTAGCGCAACAGAATCTCGACATCGAAACGCTGAGGCAGACTGCTGCAGGGTTGAGAACGGATTTGGATGCCGTGAAAGTTACGGCTGATGAAGCCAAGAGCCAGATTGTCCAGTTGACTTCGGACTTCAACAGCTATGTGTCAGCGAACAACGAAGCATTGGTGAACCTCGAGAACCGGATGAGTAATAAGCTGGACGAAGCTGTCAGTACGTTGGGTAGTGAACTACGTAGCGAATTGACAACAGCTACGGGCGAACTGGATACCAAAATCGGTGAACTTCAAGGTGACCTGCAAGAGAAATATGAGGCTCTGAAAAATCAGATTGGTGCTATCACGGGCGATGAAGGTACAGTCGGGCTGATAGACGAAAAGATAAACGCCGTAAACCAGAAGGTTGCTGAGTTGGGTACTAAAGTAGAAAACCTGACTACCGATTTGACCGCATTGACGGGTCGGGTGACGACTGTAGAAACTGAAATCGGTGAAATATATAAGCAGTTGGCACAGACTTCTGCCATCATCGGGCAGTGTATCAATGTGTTCAATGCTGAATTGGGGCAACTTTGTGCGGTGTTGAGTGCTCAGTTGAAGAGCATCGTCTTCAGTCCGACGGAGTATTATCAAGGTATCGAAGCAATTGGTGTCTTCTCATTCAACTATAATGCTTTGAGCGTGAGCGCGGCTGATAAGACGGGTGACCAAAAGACGGATAGACCGACTACGTTGACACAACCTGAAACGAGCGTCGTGCCGTTCGTGAAGGCTTCCTACCACTTGAATCCTTCGAATGCGGCCATCAGCACGGACAAGGAACATTTCTCCTACGTGGTCAATAATGCTTCTTACACGCGTTCGGTGGGCAGGAACGATATTTCTGTGGACAGCGTGGAACTTGACAAAGAGGAGACCGGTATGCTCAATGTCTACTTCAGCATGAAGAATGCCAACGATATCGAGAAGATTCCGGCTGCGGGCGACGGCAAGGTGGATGTGGCTGCCCTCCGTTACACTTATTCTACAGAGAACGGGGATACGCTTATCACTTCCGACTACGCAGCCTTGAAGCAGTATAAGATTACGGACTTTGCCATCAACAAGGTGACGGCGAGAGGCAATATGGAGGAGAAGATAGAGAACCATTTGGCTGCTACGGCTGCCGAAGCCATTACCTCTAACAATCGCCTGCAAATTACATACGAGAACAAAGACCCGTATGCTGACTCTGAAACTACAGGCCTTGACCTCAATGAGTGGATTAACGTGCATTATGTAGTAAATGATGCGAATACCGATCAGGTATGGGGCGACCAGGAGAAGATCAATGAAAAGAAATTCAAACTGGTGTATGAGTTGATCGGTTACAAGGCCAATGATGCGGACAAGACGAGTGAAAGCGAACATGCCACTATCGTAGACGGCCATATCCTGAACGTACACGGAGTAGACGGAAGCCCTGCCGGAAACCGCAACATTATCGGTCGTACGCCGTTGCTTCGCGTAACGTTGATGGATGAGAATACGAATAACCAGATTGCAGAAGTTGGTTATATCTTAGTGGAGATTACGGATGTAATCGTGGGTCCTGTAACCGTGGACGACATTGCGCCAATCACCAATGGTTATACAGTAAACTGTGGTGATGCTCCGATATTGGATAACGTAAGAGCCGTTACATGGGTAGAAGTCGAGAATAAGATTCTGGGTCAGTTGAACATGAGCAAGGAAGAGTTTGAAGCAAATTATGCGCTTGAACTCAACAGCGACGGCGTGACTTGCAAGCAATTCAGCGAACCGAAGGATGAGGCTGTGAGGAATCCGCAAATCGGTAAGATTGTCAACACTAACGACGACCAGGCGCACGAAACGAACGTGCTGAAGTGGAGCGTGGGTAACCAGCAAGCCTATATGTTGTTCTCGGAAGACAGACAAAATCTGGATGCTGTCTCTACTTGGGTTAAGTTTACTCCGAAGAGCACGGTTTCTTCCCACAAGCCTGTATTCGTGAAGTTGACGTGGGCACCGAGCGTGGTGAATGATAAGCCAGAAGCCGCTATCGAGGACAGCTACAACCACAAGAAACGTGCCGATTGGCATGCAGAAAACTCACGTGATGAAGGCTTTAAGGAATTGCAAATCCAAGTGGGTAAAGCTACCGATCCGTCTGCGACTTGTGAATACGAGCACATGGTTGTAGCGAACACGTTCAACAAGCAACCGGTAGACATCATCAAGGATGCTATCAAGGGTACTTATGGAGCTTTGGCTGATGCTGTGACTGTGGAATATAAGTTTGCTCCGACTAATGAGCAGAGTAAGCGGAGCTACATTGTAGGAAATACCACTTACAATATTCAAGTGTCTGCTGATGGTCGTACAATCTCTACTACAGGTGGTGTAACGTTGGCCACGATAGAACCTACTAACGGTGAAATCACAATGGGTAGCGATGATGTTGTGAAAGCTATCATCAACATTTATGAAGAATCTTTGGCTGATGCTTTGACGTTCACGGTATTGGTTGACGAAGCCACTTGTGAGCCGGCAAAGGATTTGATTACCTTTAACAACAACAAGTTCAATGTGAAGGTCATCAAGCCGATCTTCCTCAAAGGAGGTAGCATTGCCGAGATGACGCTGAACCAATGGAACACTTTGACGCAGAAGTTGTCGCTCACCTTCGAGGACTTCAACGGTTACGACCCGAAAGAGTTCTACGACTACAGTAACAAGACCAAGACGTTCTGGGACTTCTACGGAGTGTCTCGTATAGAGCTTATTGGCACAGAGACTGACTATTCTGGTAATTGGGGTGCTGTGGATAACAATGTGTTTACGATTAGCTACGCTGAACCGACTGGTAGCATCAGTTTGGACAACATGGGTTCTGTAACCCTGACACAGGTGAACATGAGCCGTGCGAACTCGTTCAATGTGCGGATGACGTTCAAGGTGACTTACTTGTGGGGTGAGCTCACAGAGACTGTTACCTTGCATGTGAACAATGCCCCGGGTAAACGTTCTCTCAACCGCTAATATGCGTAGCATTTAGCATGGGGATTTAGGAAGGAGGGCAGGTGGTTGAAACCTGCCCTCCTTTTCATTTTAAGTAAAAGTAATTTAGATTGTAAGATGAAAATTCATCATTTGCTGTTCCCCTTATGGATGGGAATCATAATATGTTCGGTGTCAGCCTGTGCGGATAAGAACAAGAAAAGTAGCGAAGGACAAACGCAAACGGAATTCGAGCGGACGCTGGAGGCGAAAGATACAATAGCCGTCAAGGAGCTTATAGACCAGTTCTTCACGTATGTGAAAAACAAGCAGACGGACGAAGCCATTCTTATGCTATATCGTAACGACCAGACAGAAGACGGTACACCGGTTTCGCTAAACAACGAAGAGATGGCGGAAGTACGAGCCATGTTCGAATCCATACCGATGGCAGGCTACGAGATTGCATACATGAAGTTCAGTGAATATTATGCGAATGAGGTGCAATGCAATGTGATTATCCGCGAAGCGGGAGACGGCATACCTCCTGTCACGACCAAGATATTCTTCAAACCGGTGTTTTATCTTGGTAATTGGGTGCTTTGCCTGACCAATACGGAATATGGGGACAAGTCGTTAGGCCGTTAGTCGGATGAAGGATGTTTAATATAAAAAAAGAATGACTATGAAGAAAAAGAATTTAATGTTCGTGTGCGCATGCCTGTTGATGTCGCATGCGGTATCTGCGCAGTCCAAGGGTGAAGAGATACAGTTCCACCGGCATGGTAGCCTGCAACTGCAAGGCGGTGCGGCTTACACCTTGGGTGAGGCCGGGTTTGGCGACTTGGTATCTCCGGCTGTGGGGGTGCATGGCAGTTACTATTTTACTCCGGTGTGGGGACTGCGTGCCGGTGTGTCCGGTTATGAATCCAAAGGAGCGTGGGTGAATCCGCTCCAAGTATATAAGTATAATTACCTGCAAGGAGACATTGACGTGGTGGTGGACCTGGCCAACTGTTTCAAGTATAATTATAAACGGGTGGTGAATCCTTATTTGTTCCTGGGGATAGGACTGAACGGTGCGTTCGGCAACGACGAAGCGGTGGCCGTCAATGACGGTGGTCATACGTTGGAATATTTATGGCGTGACCGCCAGTTCAATCCGGTAGGTCGCGGCGGTATAGGAGCTAACGTTCGCTTGGGCGGGAGAGTTTATTTTAACCTTGAGGTCAATGCCAACGTGTTGGGCGACAAGTACAACTCCAAGAAGGCGGGCAATCCGGACTGGGTGTTCAACGCGTTAGGAGGCTTGGTCATCAAGTTGGGCAAGACACACAAGAAGGTGGTCGAAGAAGCTCCCGAGCCGGTGGCTCCACCCGTGATACCGGAAAAGCGCGAACCGGTGACTCCGAAGAAGGCCGAACCGGTAGTGGAGAAAGCCAAAGTGGAAAAATTGCAGGAGAATGTGTTCTTTAAACTTAATTCAGCCGTAATCCGTGCGTCTGAGGAAGCTAAAATAGAACGTCTGGCCGCTTATCTCACCGCCAACCCACAAGCGAAGGTCGTGATTTGCGGATATGCCGACAAAGCTACGGGCACTCCTAAAATCAATGATGCACTTTCGCTGAAACGTGCTCAGGCCGTGTCGAAGGCCTTACAGGTCAAAAAGATAGATGCGGGCAGGATACGAGTGGAACATAAAGGAGATTCCGTACAGCCTTTTACAGAGGTTGAAAAGAACCGCGTATCTATTTGCATAGCCGAATAATTTGACTTTTGGACGTTTTGCGACCGCCGTGAAAGGAAAAGGTTGGTTGGTTCCCGGTAAAAAGAGGGTGTTTGTCGGGAGACCTTTCATGGCGGTTTTTTTTATTCAATGCAGTTTATGGGAAAAGAGGATGTTGAAGAAAAACATGTCAAGCGTACGCAGAAAGATTATACGCTTGACTTTAAACTTCGTGTAGTACGAGAACTGGAGACTTCCCACATCAGTATGAATGCCATTTCACGGAAGTATGGAATACAGGGGGAGAGCACGGTGAGCAGATGGTTGGAGAAATACGGTGCGCGGGATGCAGACGGAAATGTGGCTGCCCTCATGTTCCGGAAGAAGCGTCCGCTTTCAGGACTGGAACAAAGAAACCTTGTTTTGGAACATGAACTGTCACTGTTGAGAGAAAAGTTGAAACAGAAAGGGTATAAAGAAGCTTTTTATGAAGTGTTGTTGAATATGTTGGAGAGAGGATACCGCGTAGAAATTTATAAAGATAAGGATAAATTAGGTATAAAATCGGGAAGGTAGTTTTTGCGTTTCCTGAAAAGGAAACCGGCAGACCGGCTCTTTAAAAGGTTGGAAAACGAAAGTAGGAGAAAAGCTTCACCTTGCTTTCCTCCTACTTGATAGTTTGGGATAGGAACCTTGTCCGGTCCTTATTCTTTGTCCAAAAGGATTTTCATCATTTCACAGGCTGCTTTGGCTACGGAGGTTCCGGGACCGAAGATGGCCGCTACGCCTGCTTTGTACAGGAAGTCGTAGTCTTGTGCCGGGATGACACCGCCCGCGATGACCATGATGTCCTCGCGTCCCAACCGCTTCAACTCTTCGATGACTTGCGGGATGAGGGTTTTGTGTCCGGCTGCCAGCGAACTTACGCCCATGATGTTCACGTCGTTCTCTACGGCTTGGCGTGCGGCCTCAGCCGGTGTCTGGAACAACGGTCCCATGTCGACGTCGAAACCGCAGTCGGCATAACCCGTGGCACAAACCTTGGCCCCGCGGTCGTGGCCGTCCTGTCCCATCTTGGCAATCATGATACGCGGCCGGCGGCCTTCCTGCCGGGCGAACTCTTCCGTCAACTCGCAAGCTTCGGCGAAGTCGGCGTCTGCTTTACTTTCTGATGAATACACTTGTGAAATAGTTCTGATTACGGCTTTATATCGGCCTACGATAGCCTCGCAAGCGTCTGAAATCTCTCCTAACGTGGCACGTACGCTGGCTGCCTTTACGGCCAGATCGAGCAGGTTGTGTTCGCTCTTCTTGCCTTCGTTGAACTCGCGTACGCATTCGGTGATGGCGGCCAATGCCTTTTTCACCTCTTCCTCGTTCCGTCCGGCTTTCAGTTTCTTCAGGTTTTCTTCCTGTTGCAGGCGGACGGCAGTGTTGTCCACTTCGAGGATGTCGATAGGATCTTCATGGTCCAAACGGTATTTGTTCACACCCACGATGGTCTGTGCGCCGGAGTCGATACGGGCCTGCGTACGGGCTGCGGCCTCTTCGATACGCATCTTGGGCAGACCGGTTTCGATGGCTTTGGCCATACCGCCCAGTTTCTCGATTTCCTGAATGTGTTCCCAAGCCTTGTGGACGAGTTCGTTCGTCAGGGTTTCCACATAGTAAGAACCGGCCCACGGGTCGATGTGCTTGCACACTTGGGTTTCGTTCTGGATGTATATCTGAGTGTTACGTGCGATACGGGCCGAGAAGTCCGTCGGCAGGGCGATGGCTTCGTCCAGCGAGTTGGTATGCAACGACTGGGTGTGCCCCAAAACGGCTGCCATGGCCTCGATGCACGTACGTCCCACGTTGTTGAACGGGTCTTGTTCCGTAAGCGACCAACCGGAAGTCTGCGAGTGGGTACGCAACGCCATGGATTTCGGGTTTTTCGCGCCGAAGCCCTTCACAATCTTGGCCCACAGCAAACGTGCCGCACGCATCTTGGCAATCTCCATGAAATGGTTCATGCCGATGGCCCAGAAGAAAGACAAACGAGGCGCGAATGCGTCGATGTCGATTCCGGCGTTCACTCCGGCGCGCAGGTAATCCATACCGTCGGCCAGTGTGTAGGCCAGCTCGATGTCCGCCGTGGCACCGGCTTCCTGCATGTGGTAACCGGAGATGGAGATGGAGTTGAACTTAGGCATCTTCTGTGAAGTGTACTCGAAGATGTCGGCAATAATCTTCATCGAGAAGGCGGGCGGATAAATATAGGTGTTGCGCACCATGAATTCTTTCAGGATGTCGTTCTGGATGGTTCCGGCCATTTCTTCCAACTGTGCGCCTTGTTCCAGTCCGGCGTTGATGTAGAAGGCCAGAATGGGGAGCACCGCACCGTTCATCGTCATGGAGACGGACATCTTGTTCAAGGGGATTCCCTCGAAAAGCACTTTCATGTTCTCCAATGAGCAGATCGACACGCCGGCCTTGCCCACGTCGCCTACCACACGTTCGTTGTCCGGGTCGTAGCCACGGTGTGTCGGGAGGTCGAAAGCCACGGACAAACCTTTCTGTCCGCTGGCCAGGTTGCGGCGGTAGAATGCGTTACTTTCCTCGGCGGTGGAGAATCCGGCGTACTGGCGGATGGTCCACGGGCGGAACGGGTACATCATGCTGTACGGGCCGCGCAGGAACGGAGGTATACCGGCCGCAAAGTCCAAATGCTCCATTCCTTCCAAATCTTCTTGGGTGTACACCGGCTGGATGTCGATCTGTTCGGGCGTTTTCCAGTTGGCGGTGATACCGTTTTCTTTTTGCCAGTCTTGACCGTTCTGTCGGCCGAAACCGGAGAATATGTTTATATCTTTAAAATTCTGTCTCATTTGATTCCCAATTTTGCGTTATACTCTTTCAGTGTTTGGAGTTGGTCTACACGAACGTGGATGAAGTTCTCGATGCCTGCGGCTTTCAAGTCCTCCATGCAGGCCGGAGCACCGGCCACGACGAACATGGCACGGCCGTCTACGGCTTTGAAGGCCGGGATGGCATATTCGGCGTATTCGTCATCGCTGGAGCAAAGTACCACGATGTCGGCACCTGCCTTCATGGCGGCTTCCACGCCTTCTTCCACGGTTGGGAAACCTAAATTGTCTATCACCTTGTAGCCTGCGCAAGCCAGGAAGTTGCAACTGAACTGGGCGCGTGCCTGCCGCATGGCCAAATTGCCTATGGTGAGCATGAAGGCCACCGGCTGTTTTTCGGCTTGTTCCGTCTGTAGGCGCAATGCCTCGAAATCGGCAGCCAGACGGCTTGTTTCCAGTTTGGCGAACGGCTTTTCGCAACTGTCGCCGTGGCTGTGGCAACAGCATGTGGCTGCCAACGGGGCTTTCCCTTCGCTCTTTTCGTTGAAGTTGGGGAATTGGTTCGTACCGAGCAGGAACTCCTTACGCTTGCCTGCGTTGGCATGGCGCTTGGCGTTGGTGTCGTTCACGGCCTTTTGGATGCTGCCAGCCTTGGCGGCTGCGAGGAATCCACCCTCTTCTTCCACGGCAAGGAACAGTTTCCAAGCTCCTTCTGCCAGCGAACGGGTGAGCGTTTCGATGAAATATGAACCACCGGCCACGTCTACGATTTTGTCGAAATGGCTTTCTTCCTGCAACAACAACTGCTGGTTGCGGGCGATACGTTCGGCAAAATCGGTCGGAACCTCGTATGGAGCGTCGAACGGAGTCACCACGATGGCGTCCACGTTGGCCAATGCGGCACTCATCGCCTCTGTCTGCGTGCGCAGCATGTTCACGTAGCTGTCGAACACCGTCATGTTGTAAGTGGAAGTGGTCGCATTGACATACATTTTACAAGCACAGTTGCAGGACTTATCCTCACCCGTGTTGGTGCAGTCTTCGCGCGGACAAACCGGGTTGTACTGCTTCACGATCTGGGCCCACATCATGCGTGCGGCGCGGAACTTCGCGATTTCCATGAAATAGACACCGCTGATGCCGAAGTTGAATTTGATTTTCTTGGCGGCGAGGGCTGCCGGGATACCGGCCTCCACCATCAGGTTGAGGTATTCGTTCCCCCATGCCAGGGCGTAGCCCAGTTCCTGATAGATATAGGCGCCGGCGTTGCAAAGCGTGTCGGCATTGATACAAATGCAACGCATTTTGGGGAAGGGTGCGAGAATATTGACCAGTTCCGCCAGTTTGTTCAGTAGGGCGGTCGTATCCTTACCTTTGGTCAGAATCTTCTGCATCGGGTCGAAGTCGATGCTACCTACCAATGCGGTGCGGTCATATCCTTTTTCATCGTAGTATGCCGTCAGGAGACGGGCTAATTCCACGGTATGACCTTGACACGTACTGAAATTCAGTTCCACTGCATCAGCCTTAATGCCTTCCAGCAAAGTGGAGATGAACGTGGCATTCAGTTCTTTGGCCGGAACTTTAAATCCTAATGATGTGACTCCCTTGTCCAGAAGGTCGAGTGCCTTTTCGTTCGCCTCTTTAGGGTCGGTTACTCGGATGTTTTGGCGGACATACCAACGGTTATTGTCCTTTTTGTTCCCTCTCAGGTAGGGAAATTCGCCGGGAAGCGCATCGGTCTGCGCCATGCCTTCCAAATCTTCTTTTCGGTAAAACGGCTCTGCGCTGAACCCTTCATTGGTTCTCCAGACCATTTTTTTCTGATAATCCGCACCTTTGAGGTCGACGTTGATTTTGTCGAGCCATTCTTGTCGCGTAGGTGCAATGAAGTCAGAGAAAAGCTTTTCTTTACTATCTGCCATAGCTATACTGTTAAAAAGAATTTTATCAATCGAGCAAAAGTAACAAAACTTTTGTAGAAGCACAAAAAAATAAGGTGGAAAAACTCAGTTGGTGTCCTTTTTTTGAGTACTTTTGCCGACGAATTGGAAGAATTAAAAAAATCATTTATTTATAAAATTAAAGTAAAGCGATGAATTGGTTAGAGCAATTGCTGTTTGATTCAAATTCCATTGCCCATATCGTCTTGTTGTACACGGCGGTAATTTCTTTGGGAGTCTATTTGGGAAAAATTAAATTTTTCGGCATCTCATTGGGAGTGACGTTCGTGTTGTTTGCAGGTATTCTGGCCGGACATTTCGGATTTACCGGTCCTGTCTCCACGTTGAATTTCTTGCAGGATTTCGGTTTGATACTGTTTGTGTATTGTATCGGCTTGCAGGTGGGGCCGGGGTTCTTCGAGTCCTTCAAGAAAGGTGGCGTGACGTTGAATCTGTTGGCTTGTGGTATCGTGGCACTGAACATCCTGGTGATGTTGGTGCTGTATTATTGTGTGTTCGACACGAACGATCCACGCAATTTGCCGATGATGGTGGGTGTGCTTTGCGGTGCGGTGACGAATACGCCGGGGTTAGGTGCCGCGACGGAAGCTCTGACCCAAGTGTTTGCCAACGCTCAGGCAGTTCCTCAGATAGCTTCGGGATATGCTTGCGCCTATCCCCTCGGAGTGGTAGGTATTATTGCTGCAACCATTTCTATTCGTTATATCTGCGGAATTGTGTTGAAAGATGAAGAGGATCGTATATTGGCGCAACAGGCGGAGAATCCGCATGCCAAACCGCACAAAATGACCTTGAAGGTCACGAACACGGCCCTGCATGAAAAGACGCTTCTGCAAGTGCGTGATTTCTTGGGACGCAATTATGTTTGTTCGCGTGCCTTGCATGAAGGTCACGTAAGTATCCCGACCAAGGATACGAAGTTTTATTTGGGCGACCACTTGTTCATTACATGTGCCGAAGACGATGCGGAAGCTGTCCGTGCTTTTATCGGACCGGAAGAATATATCGACTGGGATATGCAGGACATGCCAATGGTATCGAAGAGCATTGTGGTAACTCAACCTAAGATGAACGGCAAGACTTTCGGGCAGTTGCATTTCAGTTCTGTCTATGGGGTGAATGTGACGCGCATTTCCCGTTCCGGAATGAACCTTTTTGCCGACCGTAACTTGCGCATGCAGGTGGGCGACAAGATTGTCGTAGTCGGGCCGGAAGATGCAGTCGACCGTGTGGCGAGCCTGATGGGTAACTCCGTGAAACGTTTGGACCATCCCAATTTGGTGACGATTTTTGTCGGCATTCTGGTGGGTATCATATTCGGAAGTATTCCGTTTGCTTTCCCAGGCGTGCCCACGCCTGTGAAGCTCGGTTTGGCCGGAGGTCCGCTGATTGTGGCTATTTTGATAGGTCGTTTCGGTTATAAGTTCCGTCTGGTTACGTATGTGTCAACGAGTGCCAATTTCATGTTGCGCGAGTTCGGATTGGCATTGTTCCTGGCCAGTGTGGGGATAAAAGCCGGAGAGCATTTTGTGGATACGGTAGTAGCCGGTGACGGTCTGACGTATGTGTGGACCGGTTTCCTGATAACCGTGATACCTATATTAATAATAGGTGTGATAGCCCGGATGCGTTTCAAGTTGAACTACTTCACCATTATGGGGTTGATAGCTGGTAGCACGACCGATCCCCCGGCTTTGGCTTTTGCCAATCAGGCGTCCAGTACGGATGCTCCTGCTGTGGGCTATTCTACGGTTTATCCGTTAACGATGTTCTTGCGCATTCTGACGGCACAGTTGATCGTGCTGTTGCTTTGCGGCACATTCTGATGCCGTATGGTGTAACTATACGAATGGCGCCCGGTTTATCAAATAAACCGGGCGCCATTCGTAGGATGCGGTTGTTATAATATGCCGGATGAACTTTCCGTTCGGGGTATTTCTATCACTTCCAAGTCTTTGAAGGCCTGCCCCTCTACGGTGAAACGTACGAGCGTACGTACTTTGTGCCAGCCCATGATACCCGCAGCTCCCGGGTTGATATGCAGCAAACCCAATTTCGGGTCGAACTGAACCTTTAGGATATGAGAATGGCCACAGATAAACAAATGAGGCGGACGATTGTACAATTGTGTTCGAATGCCGGGAGCATATTTGCCGGGGTATCCTCCGATGTGGGTCATCAGCACCTCGGCATCTTCACAACGCCACCGGAGTTTTTCTCCGAACATTTTACGGATGTCCCCACTGTCGCAGTTTCCGTATACGGCTCTGAAAGGACGGAACGCAGATAATTTTTGTACCACTTCCATGGAACCGATGTCGCCGGCATGCCATATTTCGTCGCATTCTTCGAAATATTCCAGATATTTAGGGTCCCAAAAACTGTGCGTGTCCGACAGTAATCCGATACGTTTCATAATTTGAGCTTCTGGGATATGAAGTTTTCAATCACGTCGATAGTAGCTTCTATACCCAAAGCAGACGAGTTGATGCAAAGGTCGTAGGATTCTGCGCTTCCCCATGTCTTGGCACTGTAATAGTTATAGTACTCAGACCTCTTCTCGTCACCTTCGATACATTTCTTTTCTGCCTCTTTTTCCGTGATGTGGAGCATCTCGCAGACGCGTTTGATTCGGTCGGGCATGTCGGCTGTGATAAAGATACTTACGGTGTTAGGGTAGTCGCGCAAAATGTAGTCGGCGCATCTTCCTACGAACACGCAAGAATCCTGTTCGGCCGCCTTGCGGATGGCGTCGCTTTGAAATTTGAAAAGCGATTCGTCACTAAGCTGGTTAGCGTATGGGTCGCTATTGCCGAAAATGGGAGCAAAAGAGCTGAACAATACTTTGAGAAAGCCTTTGTGTTCATCATTACGTTCGAAGAACTTTTTGTTGAAACCGCTTTCTTTTGCAGCCAGGTCCAAAAGTTCCTTATCATAAAACTTGATGTTGAAATCTTCCGCAATGCGGTTCCCGATGATGCGTCCGCCGCTACCTAACTGGCGTCCTACATTGATAATGATATGTTTCTTCATGACGTTATACGGCTAATTTTTTAAATTTTCTGTATGCTGTAATTAACATAATTCCGGCTACTATACATGCGATGGCATCGGATATAGGCATGGCCAACCATACTCCTTTTACACCCCAGAACTGAGGCAATGTCAGAAGCAGGGGGATGAGGAACAGCAGTTGCCGTGTCAGGGACAGGAAAATGCTCTTGCTCGCTTGTCCTATGCTTTGGAAGAAGTTGGTCGTAACCATTTGCATGCCGATTAAAGGATAGAATATGACTACGATACGCATTCCTCTCACGGCTATGTCGGTCAGTTCTTCGTCGGTCGTAAAAGCACGGACGCACAATTCGGGGAGCAACTCCCCGATGAGAAAACCGGTCGTGGTAATCAACGTACCCCAAAGTAGGGTATAGCGTAGCACTTTGAGTACACGATGGTAGTCCTGCGAACCGTAATTGTATCCGGCGATGGGCTGCATGCCTTGGTTCAATCCTATGACAATCATGATGAAGATGAACAAGACGCGGTTGACGATGCCATACGCACCGATGGCCAGGTCGCCACCGTACTGTCCCAGTCCGCGGTTGATGAGGATTACGACAAGACAGGCGCAACTGTTCATCAGGAAGGGAGACATGCCGATGGCGAAAGTGTCTTTGACGATTTTCTTTTTCAGGCGGTAAATGCCGCGTTTGAACTGGATGAGCTCCTTGGGGCGGCGAAAGACGCTCACCTGCCACAACAAAGAGACGATCTGTGCCAGAATCGTGGCCGTAGCGGCACCGCGTATGCCCATGTTCATTCCGTAGATGAAAATAGGATTGAGAATGGTGTTTCCCACCACAGCCATGATGGTAGCATTCATGGCCAGTTGAGGATGCCCCGTAGAACGCAGGATGGCGTTGAAAGTGAAAAAACTGTGCGTGACGACGTTACCCAGCAAAATAATTTCCATGTACTCCCTGGCGTAGGGGAGTGTGGCGGGGCTGGCACCGAAAAAGCTCAGAATCGGGTCGAGAAAGACCAGCGCCACAATGCTGAACAAGACACCCAGAATCAGGGTCAGGGTGACCACGTTACCGAAGATGTCTTGTGCGGCTTTGTAATCCTGTTGTCCCAATCGTACGGATATTAAAGTGGATGCCCCGATTCCGACCATGGCCCCGAATGCGGCGGACAAGTTCATGAAAGGGAACGTGAGTGCCAGGCCGGAGATGGCCAAAGGTCCCACGCCGTGACCTATAAAGATACTATCCACCATGTTGTAGAGCGACGATGCCGTCATGGCGACGATGGCCGGGAAAGCATATTGTTTAAGTAGCTTGCTGACGGGAAGAGTTCCTAAATCTAATGGTGAAGTGGGATTCGACATATTAAGTTAATTTAAGTAAGACAAAGGTACGAAAAAAGCCCGTAAGGTCGGTAATCTTTTTTCGACTAATTTTTTCCGCATAAAAGGCTTGATGGAAATTCTTTTTTAGTACCTTTGTTGCAGCATGGCAATACTCGACCGCCAAAGTGAGGCGGACAGGTAGCAGATAGTATTTCTTAAATCATATTAAGTATCATGAGTAATCAGTTAGAGAGAATCAAGGAATTAGTGGAGCTCCGTGCCAAAGCGCGCATGGGAGGAGGCGAGAAGGCCATAGAAAAACAACATGCGAGAGGTAAATATACGGCTCGCGAGCGTATCGACATGTTGCTGGATGAAGGCAGTTTCGAGGAAATGGACATGTTCAAGCTTCATCGTTGCACCAACTTCGGCATGGAGAAGAAACAATATTTGGGAGACGGGGTAGTGACCGGAAGCGGCACTATCGACGGGCGTCTGGTTTATGTATTTGCCCAGGACTTCACGGTGAACGGAGGCTCTTTGTCTGAGACCATGGCCGAGAAAATCTGTAAGGTGATGGATCAGGCCATGAAAATGGGTGCGCCTTGTATCGGCATCAATGATTCGGGCGGCGCACGTATCCAGGAAGGTATCAACGCTTTGGGCGGCTATGCCAATATCTTCCAGCGTAATATCGAGGCATCCGGTGTGATTCCTCAGATTTCCGGTATTTTCGGTCCGTGTGCAGGCGGAGCGGTATATTCCCCGGCACTGACCGATTTCATCCTGATGATGGAGAACACCTCTTATATGTTCCTCACCGGGCCGAAGGTAGTCAAGACAGTGACGGGCGAGGATGTGTCGCAAGAAGATTTGGGCGGCGCGAGCGTGCACGCCACGAAATCCGGTGTGACGCACTTCACGGCCGAAACGGAAGAAGAGGCCATGCAAATGATTCGTACCCTCATCAGTTATATTCCCCAGAATAATATGGAAGAGGCTCCCCGTCTGGAATGTACCGACCCGATTAACCGTCTGGAGGATTTTCTCAATGAAATCATTCCGGACAATCCGAATCAAGCGTACGATATGTACGAAGTCATCGGGGCGATAGTGGACAACGGCGAGTTTTTTGAGGTGCAGCCCGATTATGCCAAGAATATCATCGTGGGCTTTGCCCGCTTCAACGGGCAGAGCGTGGGCGTGGTGGCCAACCAACCGAAGTGCTATGCCGGCGTGCTCGACTGCAATGCCAGCCGCAAGGGGGCGCGTTTCGTGCGTTTCTGCGATGCTTTCAATATCCCGTTGGTGACTTTGGTAGACGTGCCGGGCTTCCTGCCGGGTACGGGGCAAGAGTATAATGCCGTGATATTGCACGGGGCGAAGTTGTTGTATGCCTACGGAGAAGCCACTGTGCCTAAGGTGACGGTGACTCTGCGCAAGAGCTATGGCGGCTCCCATATTGTGATGAGTTGTAAGCAACTGCGCGGAGACATCAATTACGCATGGCCGTCGGCGGAAATTGCGGTGATGGGAGCTTCCGGGGCCGTGGCCGTATTGTACGCCAAGGATGCCAAGGAAGCCGAAGATCCGAAAGCCTTTCTGGAAGAGAAGGAAGCCGAGTATAACAAACTCTTCACTAATCCTTACCAGGCAGCCAAGTACGGTTACATCGACGATGTGATAGAGCCGCGCAACACACGTTTCCGTGTCATTCGCGCGTTGGCCCAGTTGCAGACCAAGAAATTATTGAACCCCGTGAAGAAGCATGGGAATATTCCATTGTAATCCGATAATATAAAAATGATGTTACACAGAAGATTTTTAGGAATCCTTGTTGGTTTGACGGCTGTGGTCGCTGCTTTCGGGCAGGGCGCCTTCAGTTTCAAAATCAATGAAGTGGTAGTCTCCAATACGGACGGTCTCATAGATGAGTACGGCGAACGTACGGGATGGATTGAGATTGCCAATACTTCATGGGGAACCAACAATCTCCGTAGTTGTTACCTGACTACGAATCGTGAGGCTTTGAACAAAGGACTTTCCGTGCCGGAACGCGTCAAGTTGATGTCGTTGATACCGAAAGGTGACGAACGGACGAACTTGACCGCCCAGCAACGTATCGTGTTCTTCGCCGACGGACAAACCAACCTGGGCACATTGCACACGAACTTCACCTTGAAGGAGGGCGAGGAAAACTTCATCGCCTTGTTTGACGGAAACGGTAAGACGTTGCTCGATTCCATTACCGTACCGCCTTTGGCCGAAAACCAGTCTTACGCCCGGGTATATGATTCCGAGAGCGAGACCTACGTATGGGTAGTGCTCGATGCGAACGAAGTGACTCCGGGAGCTCCGAACGTAGGGCAGGGAAAGGTACAGGATAAGGTGGCGGAATTCAAAGAGAAAGACCCCTACGGCGTGGCCATGTCTATCATGGCGATGGGAGTCGTGTTCGGTTGTCTGCTTGCCCTTTATGTCTTTTTCCGTTTGTTCGGTTACATGGTGGCCTTATTCTCCAAGATGGCTCGCGTGAGAGCCATCCGTGCGCTCCACGACCAGGCGGACAAAGCCGCTGTCATGGCCAAGCAGGGACTGGAGACTAAGGGCGTGGACATGAAAGTGTATATGGCCGTCATTGCCATGGCGCTCCGTGATTATGAAGAAGACGTGCATGACGTGGAAAGCAATGTGCTGACCTATCACACCGAGGAGCACTCGGAATGGAATGCGAAAGGATACACCATGCGCGAGTGGCCGGAGTAAAATCATTTGTTTAAGTCTAATCAATAAAAAGAATCATCATGAAAGAATATAAATATAAGGTAAAAGGAGCCGAATATACGGTGAAGATAAACGATGTGGAAGGCAATATGGCCAAAGTGGAAGTGAACGGGATTCCGTTTGAAGTGGAGATGGAACGTCCGATGCACCTGACGCATAAACCGGTGATACGTCCGGTAGCCCATGTGCACCACGGTCCGGTCACTCCGGCTGCCGCTCCGGCTGTGCAACCCGAAGTCCCGGCAGGCAACGGTACTGCCGTCCGTGCTCCTCTGCCCGGTACGGTGAATGCTGTGGCGGTCACTGTGGGACAAGCTGTCAAGAAAGGACAGACCGTGGTGGTGCTCGAAGCCATGAAAATGGAAAACAATATCAACGCCGAGTGCGACGGTATGGTGACAGCCGTGCATGTAAACAAGGGAGACTCGGTGCGTGAAGGTGCAATGTTGGTAACAATCGGTTAGGATTATGGAAGTATTTGATTTCATTGGAACAAAATTGTCCGACTTCCTCACTTATACGGGATTTGCGAATGCCGAGATGGGGAATTGGATTATGATTCTGGTCGGTGCGTTCTTCTTATGGCTGGCCATCAAGAAGGATTTCGAGCCTTTGCTTTTGATTCCTATCGGTTTGGGTATTATTTTAGGAAATATTCCTTTTAAAGCCGTAGGGCTGGAAGTCGGGCTTTACGAGGATAATTCCGTGTTGAACATTTTTTATCAAGGGGTGAAGACCGGGTGGTATCCGCCTTTGGTCTTCCTCGGTATCGGTGCCATGACGGATTTCTCGGCGTTGATAGCTAACCCGAAGCTTTTGCTGGTCGGTGCTGCCGCCCAATTCGGTATTTTCGGGGCTTATATGATAGCCTTGGCCTTGGGATTCGAGCCTAACCAGGCGGCGGGCATCGCCATCATCGGAGGAGCCGACGGGCCTACGGCCATCTTCTTGTCTTCCAAACTCTCGCCGAACCTGATGGGGGCCATTGCCGTGTGCGCCTATTCCTACATGGCTTTGGTGCCGGTCATTCAGCCGCCCTTGATGCGCTTGCTCACCACGAAAAAAGAGCGCGTGATACGCATGAAACCCGCCCGTCAGGTGTCGCAGACCGAAAAAATCATCTTCCCCATCGTCGGTCTGTTGCTGACCACGTTTATCGTGCCTTCAGGTTTGCCGTTGTTGGGTATGCTGTTCTTTGGTAATTTGCTGAAAGAAAGTACGAAGACCACCCGTCTGGCCAAGACGGCCGGTAGTGCGTTGAACGATGTGATTGTGATGTTGCTCGGCCTTACGGTGGGATGTTCCACGCAGGCCAGTGAGTTCCTGACGATGGATACCATTAAGATTTTCTTCCTCGGTGCGTTGGCTTTTATCATCGCCACTGCTTCCGGCGTGTTGTTCGTCAAGTTCTTCAACCTGTTCTTGCCGAAACACAAGAAAATCAATCCGCTTATCGGTAATGCGGGCGTATCTGCCGTGCCGATGGCCGCCCGTATTTCGCAAAATTTAGGATTGGAATACGATTCCAAGAATTACCTGTTGATGCATGCCATGGGGCCGAACGTGGCCGGTGTGATAGGCTCGGCTGTGGCTGCCGGTGTGCTGTTGGGCTTCTTGAGCTAACTTGGGCACGAGCCGTCAGACGATACGAAAGGCCGCTTTCCTCCAAGGGAAAGCGGCCTTTCGTATATAGAACCCCGTACCATTTTTTAGCAAATACAAAGGAAAGATATGTTTTTTGTATGGAATCATAGTGTAGATGCATTTTTTTTCGTATGTTTGCAATATGAGAAAGGAGCTTGGCAAATGGTTGATGGATATAGCCAAATATTTGGTTACGGCTGTACTTTTATCCTCTATTATTACGGATATGGGTAATTCGTGGATTCTTTATTTGTCGGTCTCTTTTTCTGTGGTGGTGACTTTGAGCGTAGGGCTTTGGCTTGTATGGGATAAAAAAGAAAGGAAGTGAGTTATGGGTGCAATTATTATGAGTGCATTGGTATCTGTAATAGCCATTGTCGGTGGTGTTTATTTTTGGATTCAGGACAAGAAAGAGACGCGGAAGGAAATGTGACAGTCAGCCCTTTGGCGTAGCTGTTCTCTTGAATTATATTTACGGGTGACCTTTTTGTGCCGTTTTTCTGCTTATGGGATGTAAGTGCTAATAAATGAAAGACTTATAAATCCTATTTATTCCTCTTTTTATCTTCCGCAGATTTGAAAATCAATCTCAAGAGATTGATTTTTCGTTTGGCTGAGATTGATTTTCCGTTCTCTGCAGAATGATTCGGCTTCCTCCGGAGGTGTAAAAAATCCTCACAGCACATCGGAAGACGCAGAAATAATTCTTGGTTTTTCCTTTACTTTATTTTTTTCTTCGTACTTTTGTGTAAAAGGACTTTCACGCTAACAGATATGGAACATGAAAGAAAGAAGGTATTGGTCGGCATGTCGGGTGGCATCGACAGTTCGGCGGTGTGCCTGATGTTGTTGGACGAAGGCTACGAAGTGGTGGGCGTGACGATGCGCGTGTGGGATCTGCCGCGCCAGTTTGCCGATACGGGACAAGAATATCCCGATTTCATACAAGATGCCCGGGCTTTGGCCGCCCGTTTGGGCATCGCCCATTATGTAGCCGACGAGCGGACGGCCTTTAAGGACATCGTGGTCCGTAATTTTGTGGATGAATATCTTGCCGGGCGTACGCCGAATCCCTGTGTGATGTGCAATCCCGCGTTCAAGTTCCGCGTGTTGGCGGAGTGGGCGGATAAGTTGGGTTGCGATTATATCGCCACGGGACACTATGTGAGGGTGAAGGAAGAAGGCGGCCGTTACGGATTGTATTGCGGTGTGGACGGGAAGAAAGACCAGTCCTATTTCCTTTGGCGACTGGGGCAGGACGTGTTGTCGCGCTGTATTTTCCCTTTGGGCGCACTGCGGAAGGAAGACGTGCGGGGTTATCTGGCACGGAAGGGATTTGAGATGAAAGCTCGCGGCGGAGAGTCGATGGAGGTCTGTTTCATAGACAAGGATTACCGTGAGTTCCTGCGGGAGCAAGTGCCCGATTTGGATCGGCGCGTGGGCGAAGGCAAGTTTGTCGACGTACAGGGGCGCGTTATCGGTACACACTGCGGTTTTCCGTATTTCACGGTGGGGCAGCGTAAGGGGTTGGGTATTGCCTTGGGCAAGCCGGCCTACGTGTTGAGGCTGAATGCCCGGAAGAATACGGTGATGCTGGGTGATGCGGAAAATCTTGAGGCGTGTGCCATGTTGGTTTGCGGGGGACGCATCTCGTCCGAGGCCGATTGGGCCGACGGGCAGCTTTCCGTGCGCATCCGTTATCGCAGCCGTCCGATACCGTGCAGTGTACGCCAAGTGAAAAACCGGTTCCCGGAAGAAGGAGGCGGCGAGGATTTGTGGTTGGTGCGTTTTAAGGAGAAGGCTTCGGCTGTGACACCCGGCCAGTCTGCCGTGTTCTACGTCGGTGACAAGATGGCAGGCGGTGCCTACATCGGTTCGCAACGGGGGCTGCAAGCTTATTTGGAAGACTGAGATGGAGGCATTGACACTATATGAATTGAATGGGCTGGTGCGCGGTACGCTGGAACGTACGTTGCAGGCCGAATATTGGTTGCAGGCCGAACTGAGCGAGGTACGCGAGGCTTACAACGGCCATTGTTATCTGGAGTTCGTGCAGAAGTCCGTGAACGGCCGTGACTTGGTGGCCAAAGCTCGCGGTGTGATTTGGGCTGGGATGTACCGTCTGCTGAAACCTATGTTCGAACGGGAGACGGGGCGGACTTTATCGCCGGGACTGAAGGTTTTGGTCAAGGTCGGGGTCACCTTTCATGAACTTTATGGCTATTCGCTGACCGTGACGGACATCGATCCGGCCTATACGTTGGGCGACATGGCACGTCTGCGCAGGGAGATTTTGGCACGCTTGGAGGCGGACGGCATTGTGAACGACAACAAGGAATTGTCTTTGCCGCTGTCGGCCAACCGTATAGCCGTCATTTCGTCGGCCACAGCCGCCGGTTACGGTGATTTCTGCAACCAGTTGCTTCGCAATGACTATCGCCTGCGTTTCACCGTCCGGCTTTTCCCTGCCGTGATGCAGGGCGAACATGTGGAATCATCGGTGCTGGCGGCGTTGGATGCCGTTATGACCCGGCAGGACGACTGGGATGCCGTGGTGATTATCCGGGGCGGAGGGGCAACCAGTGACTTGTCCGGCTTCGACACCTATTTGCTGGCAGCGGCTTGTGCACAGTTTCCTTTACCGGTGATAACCGGCATCGGGCATGAACGTGACGATACGGTGATAGACCTCGTGGCTCATACGCGGGTGAAGACCCCTACGGCTGCTGCGGCTTTTCTCATCCATCACCAGTTGGAGGCGGCCTCGCGTCTGGAGGCTGTGGCACGCGAAATCCAACAGCAGGCCAAGGGGCGCATGGAGGGTGAGCGTTTGCGCGTGGAGCGTTTGTCCGCCCGATTGTCGGCGGCAGCCTTGCAGGTGCGTACCCGTGGGGAGCGCAGGTTGGAGCAGATGGCCGCACGCCTGTTCCATGCCGGACGGCAACGCCTTTCCGACGAACGCTATCGCCTCGACCTGTATGCCGGGCGGATAGGGCGCGGCATTCCCGTGCGCATGGAGCGCGAGCGGTTCCGCTTGCAGCTCCTGCAACAGAAATGCGAGGCTGCCGACCCCGTCTTGTTGCTTAAAAGGGGATACAGCATGACGTTTTGCGGTGGAAAGTTGGTGCGGAAAGCTTCGGAACTGAAAGGAGGAGAAGAAATCACGACCTGTTTGGCGGAAGGTGAGATCCGCTCAGTCGTACAATAAGATAAGGTATATGAAGAAAGAAAACTTGTCATACGAGGAAGCCATGGCACGCTTGGAAGAATTGGTGCGCCGGATAGAGGCCAACGAAACCGGCATCGACCAGTTGGCCGGGGAACTGAAGGAAGCGCAACGCTTGGTGGCGTTCTGCCGCGAGAAGCTTTATGCGACGGACGAAGAAATCAAGAAAATACTGGAAACGGGCGAAAAAGAGGCCTGAGACAGTTCCGGTTTCGTCCGGTGTAGGGCGTTTTTCTTGTTAAATGATAAATTCTTTGCGGAAAACGCCTTTAAAATAATAAAATTCTGTAATTTTGTCTTTCAGAATGAAATTTAAAAACGGAAAAGATGAAAGAAATCGATTGGGCGAACCTGTCTTTCGGCTATATGAAGACAGACTATAACGTACGTTGCTATTATCGTGACGGAAAGTGGGGAGAGATTGAAGTTTGTTCGGAGGAGACCCTCAATATCCACATGGCGGCTACTTGCCTGCACTACGGGCAGGAAGCTTTCGAGGGGTTGAAGGCTTACCGTTGTCCGGACGGTAAGGTGCGCGTATTCCGCATGGACGAGAATGCCAAGCGTTTGCAGAGCACGTGCCGCGGCATACTGATGCCCGAACTGCCTACGGAACGTTTTGAAGAAATGGTCAAGAAGGTGGTACGGCTCAACGAGCGTTTTATCCCGCCATACGAGAGCGGGGCCACGTTGTACATCCGTCCGTTGCTTATCGGTACGGGAGCCCAAGTGGGCGTGCATCCGGCCAGCGAATACCTCTTCGTGATTTTCGTCACGCCGGTAGGGCCGTACTTCAAGGGAGGCTTCGCCGCCAATCCGTACGTGATTATCCGCGAGTTCGACCGCTCCGCACCGTTGGGAACGGGTATCTATAAAGTGGGCGGCAACTATGCGGCGAGCTTGAAAGCGAACAAGATGGCACACGATTTGGGGTACTCCTGCGAGTTTTACCTCGATGCGAAAGAAAAGAAATACATCGACGAATGCGGGGCTGCCAACTTCTTCGGCATCAAAAACAATACGTATGTCACGCCGAAGTCCACGTCCATCCTGCCTTCCATCACCAACAAGAGCCTGATGCAGTTGGCCGAAGACATGGGCATGACGGTGGAACGCCGCCAGATTCCGGAAGAAGAACTGGCCACTTTCGAAGAGGCCGGGGCATGCGGTACGGCTGCGGTCATCAGCCCCATCGAGCGTATCGATGATTTGGAAAACAAGAAGAGCTATATTATCAGCAAAGACGGCAAGCCGGGACCGGTTTGTACTCAATTATATCATCACCTGCGTAATATCCAGTACGGCATCGAACCCGATGTGCACGGATGGACTACGGTGGTGATGGAGTGATTCATTCATTAAAAAATCTATTATCATGATTAGAAGTGCAAGTGAAATGCGGGCTGCAGCCCGGGCGTCGCTCTCCGGAAAATGGGGCGGCGCGGTTATGGTTACGTTGGTTTATCTGGCGGTTATGGGAGTGTTGCCGGCCGGTATCGACTTAAAAGTTTATGATGGAGTAGGTTCCATTATACAGTTGGTGCTGATGCCTCTTGGTTGGAGTATGTCTGTGCTGTTCCTCGACAATTTGCGTAGTGGCGACGAGTATAAGGTCGGGCAGTTATTCGAGGGTTTTCGCGATTATACCCGTGTGGCCGGGACGATGATACTCACCGGTATCTATACGTTTCTTTGGACCTTGTTGCTTATCGTGCCGGGCATCATCAAGTCTTTTTCTTACGCCATGACGGCTTTTGTCTTGCGGGATAATCCCGAATTGAAATTCAATGGTGCCATTGAAAAAAGCATGAAGATGATGGACGGTCATAAGTTCGACCTGTTTTATTTGTACTTGACCTTCATAGGTTGGGGGTTACTTTGCATCTTGACGTTGGGCATCGGCCTCTTGTGGTTTGTCCCTTACATGCAATCAGCTTTAGCGCACTTCTATGAAGACGTGAAAGCCGAGTACGAAGCGGCTCAGGCGCAAGGGGAATAAAGAGTTCTCGAATTCATAATTTTGAGCTGCCGGCAAGAGGAAAAGTTTGTCGGCGGTTTTTTTATTCTTCTGATATTGCCTACCTTTGTGACGGATAAACAGATAGATTAAAAATAAGGAATGGGAAAAGGAAAATTAGCAAAGTTTGCCGACATGGCCAGTTACCCTCATGTGTTTGAATACCCTTATTCGGTCGTGGATGAAGTGCCTTTCGATATGAAAGGACGTTGGCATGAAGATTTTTTCCGGAACGACCATCCTATTGTGTTGGAACTCGGGTGCGGACGGGGTGAATATACCGTAGGGCTGGCCCGTTTGTATCCCGACAAGAACTTTATCGGGGTGGACATCAAGGGCGCCCGTATGTGGACGGGAGCCACGGAGGCGTTGCGCGAAGGCTTGTCCAACGTGGCGTTCCTGCGCACGAACATAGAGATTATCGACCGTTTCTTTGCCGAAGGCGAAGTGGCCGAGATTTGGCTGACGTTCAGCGACCCGCAGATGAAGAAGGTGACCAAACGTCTGACCTCCACTTTTTTTATGACGCGTTACCGCCGTTTCCTGCAAGACCGTGGACGGATTCACTTGAAAACCGATTCCAATTTCCTTTTCACTTATACGGAGTATATGGTGGAGAGGAACGGTTTGCCCTTGGAGTTTTCCACCCGTGACTTGTATCACAGTACGTGGGCTGAGCATCCGGACACCGAAGAAGCCCGTATCCTGAACATCCGGACGTATTACGAACAGCAATGGCTCGACCGCGGACTGGATATCAAATACATGCGTTTCCTCTTGCCGCAAGCCGGAGAACTGGCGGAGCCGGAAGTGGAGATAGAATTGGATGAATACCGGAGTTACAACCGCAGCAAGCGCAGCGGATTGTCGACGGCTAAATGAAAGAACGAATTAAAATACCGAACTTATGGAAATATATCCCAAATTGATTATGGACGCACTGGCTACCGTGCGTTATCCCGGTACGGGAAAGAACATCGTAGAGGCCGGGATGGTGGAAGACGATCTGCGTATCAGCGGGCTGCATGTCAGTTTTTCGTTGATTTTCGACAAGCCGACGAATCCTTTCCTCAAGTCGCTCGTGAAAGCTTCCGAGGCTGCCATCCATGCCTACGTGGGCAAGGAGGTGGAAGTGGAGATACACACCAAAACCTTGCAGGCTCCCCGTCCGGAGGTGGGGCAACTGTTGCCCGGTGTGAAGAATATTATCGCCGTGTCGTCCGGCAAAGGCGGTGTGGGGAAATCTACGGTAGCGGCCAACCTGGCTGTGGGGTTGTCCAAGTTGGGCTACAAAGTCGGCTTGTTGGATGCCGACGTGTTCGGACCGAGCATGCCCAAGATGTTCCATGTAGAGGATGCGCATCCTTATGCCGAATCGGTGGACGGCCGTGATTTGATTGTGCCGGTGGAGAGTTACGGCATCAAGATGCTGTCTATCGGTTTCTTTGTCGATCCCGACCAGGCCACTTTGTGGCGTGGGGCGATGGCCTGCAACGCGCTGAAGCAGTTGATAGGCGATGCAAACTGGGGCGACTTGGATTACTTCATCCTCGACACGCCTCCGGGTACGAGCGATATCCATCTCACGTTGGTGCAGACCTTGCCTATTACCGGTGCCGTCATTGTCAGCACGCCGCAGAAAGTGGCGTTGGCCGATGCACGCAAAGGCATCAACATGTACCAGAACGAGAAAGTGAATGTCCCCATTCTCGGGCTGGTGGAAAATATGGCATGGTTCACTCCTGCCGAATTGCCGCAAAACAAATACTACCTGTTCGGGAAAGAAGGGGTGAAGCGCCTTGCCGAAGAGATGCATGTGCCTTTGCTGGGACAGATTCCCATCGTGCAGAGCATTTGCGAGAACGGTGACAACGGTACGCCCGAAGTCTTGAACGACGGGAGCCAGACGGGACAGGCGTTCATGGCCTTTGCCCGCCGTGTGGTGGAAGAGACCGGCCGCCGGAATGCGGAACAGGCACCGACAAAAATCGTGGAAGTCAAGAAGTAGTTGGATATATCATCATGTATGAGCCGTTTTGCCATGGGCAAGACGGCTTTTTCAACACAATAAGAAAGATGGCACAAGACAGACGGGAACCTTCGGCAGTACACGTGGTGGGGAATATGGATTGGGACGGGCTTCATCGTCCGCAAATCTATTATGCCATGGTGGCTATTTTTTCGGGGTTGTTCCTTTCGGTCATCGACGGCACGATATGCAACGTGGCCTTGCCCACGATTGCGCGTCAGTTGCAAATCTCTTCCTCCGATTCCATTTGGATAGTCAATGCTTTCCAGTTGGTGGTCGTCATGACCCTGTTGCCATGTTCCGCGTTGGGTGAGTTGTTCGGATTCAAACGTACCTATCTGTGGGGAATGGTTTTCTTTACCGTCGGTTCGCTGTGTTGTGCTTTGTCCGGTTCGTTTGTCCTGCTGGTTCTTTCACGCATGTTGCAAGGCGTGGGGGCAGCCATGGTGATGAGCGTGAATGGCTCTTTGGTGCGTCTGATTTATCCGAAACGCCATCTGGCCAAAGGTTTCGGACTGAATGCCACGGTCGTGGCTCTGGCCTCCGTGGCCGGACCTACGATATCCGGTGCGATTTTATCCGTGGCCTCCTGGCCATGGCTGTTTGCCGTGAATTTGCCGTTCGGCGTACTGACATTCTTTTTAGCCCGTAGATACTTGCCGGGGAATCCGACGTGCGTCGAAGGGCGACGGTTCGATTTCTCTTCGGCAGTGCTGAACGCTCTTACGTTCGGTCTGTTCATCGGTTGTGTGGAAGCCTTTTCCCACGGGCTGTCCTTTCGTTGGATTGTGGCCGGAGTTGTCCTTTTAGCCGGGATAGGGACCGTTTTCGTGCGTCGTCAGTTGCGCCAGCCCTATCCGATGCTGCCTTTCGATTTGCTTCGCATACCCGTGTTTTCTTTGTCCGTGCTGACCAGTATCCTTTCCTTCACTTCGCAAATGTTAGGCATGGTGGCCTTACCTTTTATGTTCCATCTCACATTCGGGATGAGCGCGGCAGAGACGGGGCTGTTGATGACCGCCTGGCCTTTGGTGATTGTGGTGGCCGGTCCTTTGGCCGGCACGTTGGCTACGAAAATCCATCCGGGGCTGTTGGGAGGTGTCGGACTACTGTTGATGAGTGTCGGGTGCTTCTTGTTGGCTGATGTGTCGCCGTCGGTGGGTTATGGTGGACTGGTGGCGCGTTTGATGCTCTGCGGTTTCGGCTTCGGACTGTTCCAATCGCCCAACAACCATTTGTTGCTGAGTTCCGCACCGTCATATCGGACCGGTGGGGCGAGCGGGATGCAGGCCACGGCACGTTTGGTAGGACAGACCACGGGAGCAGCCTTGGTAGCTTTGCTTTTTTATCTCAACGGAGACCGTGCGCCCCATGCCGCCATGTGGTTGGCCGGCGGTTTTACACTCTGCGGAAGCCTTGTATCCTGTTCGCGTTTACGGGCACACCGTTTTTGAACGATTTTATTTTTTATGTCATGAAGCATCGGTTTGTTTCCGGATGTTTCGGGTTTTATCATATTTATTCCTATCTTTGCATTTACATTCCACGCCGAGAAGGGATTTTTCATGTGGAGACACGGAAAAAAGTTGTAAGGTAATTTAGCCGGAAAACAGCGGTGGGGGTGTGCATATATTGAGAAGGCGTTTGCTTAGGCGCTTTGTTCTTGACACACTGGAATCTCGCAAATTCGAAGTATCAGTCAGGACATGGCAGCGGCAGATGCCCATGGGGTGTGTACAGGAACGCATGCCTTTATTGCCGTTGGTGAGTGTGCCACTTTTGTGGCACACCACATACGATGCCATAAAGGTGGGTGTTGTTCATATCGGCGTGGGACTGTGCGTTGTTGTTCTACTGGTATGGGCAATGCGAGGGCCTCAGTGTGTGGAACAGCAACGGGCGGGTTTTCCACGCTTTTTTCGTATGTGCCCGGAATTATGTCGTTTAAAAAATTAACCGGTGCCTGAGAGGAAGACACGGGCACGAAGCCGCAGGATGACAGTGCGGCGGGGTTGTGCAGATGGAAAACAAACTATGCTTCAGTGTGTATGGTGAACTCTATGTCGTGGATCTCGACCGGATGTTGTATTTTGAGGCCGACGACCATTACACTCATGTCTATTACTCTTCGGGGACACATTTCATGATTCCTTTCGGCCTTGCCAAAGTAGAAGCCGCTCTCTCGAACAAGGGGAGGGCCGGTGATGCGTTCCTGCGCTTGGGACGTAAATATATCGTCAACATCCGGCGGGTCTTCCATGTCAACGCGGTGAAACAGGTGGCGGTGTTGGCCGACGACCATGGTACGAACTACACACTTCGCCTGCCTAAGCCTGTGCTCCGCATGTTGATGGAGGATATCAGCGGGAAACCGCAGATTACGACGACGCAAAGCTGAAACTGTTTTATAATATCGTGCCACGTCGTCGCAGTTCCTGCGGTCAATGCTGTGGCGGTGCGCTCTTCAAGGAAGATGGCGTTCAGGTCACGTTTCGTGGCGGGCCGGTGTGTTTTGAGTCTATTATCTGTCCGCGAAAATGCAATATGAAAGCTCCCGTGTCAGATCCTTCACCGTAATATGTTGAAAACCAGTTTGAATGCTATTTTATTAGAAACAGTTTCATGCGGATGGCCCGTTTTCCGGTGAAATATCGGTGAAGGATTGGATGGTAGAAAGTTCACCTTAAAACGTTGGTACAGAGGAGGTCTGAAGGATGCGAACCTTTTCGGGCGAAAAACAGTTTGCTATAGGTGAGGTAGGGAGAATACAAATTAGGGACACCTCCATACCTTCTTTTTATCCGGTTTTCAGCATGGCAAAGCCCGTAAGACGGATGTCAGTACGTCCGAAAATCGTTCTCAGCAGAACGGAAAATCGTTCGGCTGACACTGCAAAAGCTAAAAATCCAAAGTCTTATGCCAACATCAAATGGAACGTGAGACTTTTCTACAAGGCTAAGATATCATCTACAGAAAGCCCCGTCACCTGAGCAATGATGTCCGCGTCCACCCCCCTTGCCTTCAAACCTCTTGCATTCCGCAACCGTTCCTCAATACGACCTTTCTCCAAACCTTCCTTTAATCCCTTCTCTTTTCCGCGTTCTTCTCCGCGCAACTCTGCTGTCGCCATTACGCTGAACCAATCCCGGTAAGCCTTCAGGCTTTCCTCGTATTCATAACGTTCGACCCTTGAGAACTTGGCGATTTCAGCCGCCTCGAACAAATGCGCAAAGACTTTCTCCTGCAACACACGGGGACGCTCCATCAATGCTGCCAGATTGCGGATGACATAAAGCCATTTGTCAAACAACGATTCAAGCTCATTTTCCTGCTTCGTGAACTTAGGCATCTCCAAGTAGATGAACACCAGCTTGTCATAGAAAACCTCCTTCGTGGCCGTGTCCATCAGTTTCACCTCGTGGTAATAGTTCCCCTCCCTTTCCTTGTCGAAACAAAAATTCAGGATGCCGATGGTGTACACCCCCTTCAGCTCATAGTTCCACTCGCCACGCGGAGCCTGTTCCCTGATGGCAAAGGTCGAATAATAAATGCTGCGATCCTTGAAGAACTGCTGTTCGCCCTTCTGCATCTCCACCAAGAAAACCTCGCCCTTGTCGTTTTTGCAATACACGTCGAACACGGCACGGCGGTCATACTCCTGTGTACCGAGGTGTTCCGTATTCAGATAATTGATATCCAATACGACCTCACGCCCCTGCAACAGGGCGTTCAGGAAACTGATGAGCAAATCCTTGTTCATTTCTGTTCCGAAAAGCTTCTTAAATGCAAAATCCGTGTAGAAATTGACATATCTTTCTATGATACCTTCCGTTCCCATGGCTACAGTCATTTAATCATGTCATACCCGACAAAGATATTAAATTATTCCCATAAATCCATTTTCTATCTTATATTTCCGCCTGTTTTTGCTTTTCACGAAAAGAATGGCATGGTTCACGAATAACGTATAAAGCCTATATTTGGTTAATCAAGAATGTATTTAACTTTACCCCGAAAAATGGACGGGTGTCTCCTAATATTATTAAATAATGTGGAGCATTCCGTTGAACTAAATAGAGACTTTAAAGATTGAGTATAGAATTTTAAAAACATTAGAAGTATGAAAAAGAAGACACTGGTTTCTATTCTTGCTATGACATCCGCCTCGATGGCGGCGTATGCCGATGCAAATTTGGATCAGATTAAAGCTGACGCAGCGACGGACTGGACCGGAGCAGCCGATCTCGACTTTGAGAACGGCGTATTTACTTCACCCTCGGGATTGACCATCTCGCAGAATATTGGCAAACTGGTTAAGGGTAAATACACGTTGACCGTTTCCGAAAACGAGAATGCCAAAATAACGGTGAACGGAAATGAGCTTGTCAATAATCAATTTGAAATCACCGCTGCGGAAGCCGATGTGATTATCCGAATCGAGACTGCCACAAGCGGCTCTTTTAAGGTTGGCGGATTTAAATTGGTATTGGATCATGAATTTGCGCTCGACCAAAAAGGGTTGGTGGATGCTTTGGCTAAGGTTACGGCCAAGTTGGAAACGTTGGAGGATGCACAGGCCGATGAATTGGTGCTTAGAGCCAGTCAGCTTTCTGCGAAGATTGCGGCGATCAAGGACGATGGAGAGGATGAATACAAGGCTTACGCACTTTATAAAGATTACGAGCTTTATAAGGGGTGGGCTAATTCTACCATCATGGCTGACATTTCAGCTTTGGATGAGGAAGTGAACAAATATGTCGGAAATGCAACTCCCTATTATGTTTCTAAAGAAATAGGTGATGCAAGACAGACGGCACTTGACAATGCCAAGGCGGCTATTGAGAACATTGCAGATGAAGATGCCAGAAAATATGCAGGGACGGTAACCGCCGAGGCCTACAATACCATTAAGGGCAAAATCGACACATTTCTCAAAACAGCATTGGATGCTTATAATGCAGGTAATGCCGTAGAAGTTTGTACACAGGAATTCAATGACGAGTTTGCAGAGGAAGTTGACAAGCTGATAGCGGATTATTCTGCGGCCATTGCCGCTGCGCCGGGCGACCATGTCGCATATACTGCGGTTGCAGAAAAGATAAGCGAATTGAAGGCCTTGTATAATAAGACCTTGCAAGACGTGTATGCGGCATTTGATCCGGGAGATAAGTATCCCGATGTCTATGGACCCGTTTTAGAGGAAGCCCAAGCCAAATTGAACGAACAATACGTGGACATTCTCGAAGTTGAGAAGAAGAACGGTAATGAAACCAACCATGTCGGTGCGGCAGCAAATCAGGCTACGAATGATGCTGCTCTTACTGAGGCTAAAACAAAAATCGGCGAATTAGGTGAAGAATATAAGCAGAAGGCCCAGGCTTTGAAGTTAGGCTATGATAATGCACAGAGCATGTTGGATGACTTGCAGGATCGTTTGGACGAAATTGCCGGATTTGAAGGCGTGAAAGACAACTACGGTGCTGACGTGGACGCTATCCAGAAACTTATCGACGATCTTACGGCAAAAGTAAACGCTGATACGAAGAACAATACGATTGACACAGCCGATTACACGGCTGACAAGACCAACGTAGAGACGAAAATCGGTAAGTTGGTAGAGGACGCTGTAGGCGGACAAGAAAACTATGACGCTTATACGGGTTTGAAGGAGAGCGTGTCTGTCATACAAAAGACGTTGAACGAGACAAAGATTCGTGTGAACGCTTTGAAGTCGGAAGACGGCAAGTATGCGGTGGACGGCAAGTATACAGCTAACGAAGCCAAGTTGCAGGAAGAGATAGATGGATATACAAGTGCCATTTCCGAGGCGTTCAAGAATAATACTTGTGTGGCATGGAAGGCTGAAAACGAAAGCAAGTTTGCGGAAACCACAAAAAAGATTGCCGACTATGAAGCAAAAGCAAAAGAGGGCGTGGCCGCATACGAGGTTGTAGTGAAGGCTTTGGCTGACTATGATGAGGCTATCAAAAAATTGGAAGAGAAAGTCGGAAGCGAAGGCCGCGAGGTTCCCGTTTACAATGGTGAAGACCGGACGGATGTGACTTACGGCGACCGCATCGATGCCATGCGTCTGGTTTATAACAAGATCAATAACAAGAAGAACTCGGCTGTCAATGAAAAGACGGGCGACGAGCATCATAAACTTTTGGTAGAGGCCCAAACGCTGACCACTACGGAAGGCGCAACGATTGTGGACGACGCCAAAACGCTTGTAGGTACTTTCGATGCCGATAAGGCCAAGTACGACGAAGATGTGGTGGAAATCGCTGTGGAGCGTCTGTTTAACCAGGCCAAGAAGAGTGTTGAAACTCAAGAGGCAAGGTTGAAAGATTGGGATGATGATTATAAGAATAAGCTCGGTAAGAGTGAAGCTACATTACAAGCAGAAAAAGACCGTTTGTCTGCGGCGCTTCAGGCACAGAAAGACCTTATCCCGGACGTATTGGAAGAAGGTAAAGAGGCAGAGAATATGGCGTTGTTGTCTTCCATCAATGCCGAACTGAACACTATTGGAGTCGATATTACGGATTTGTTGAATGAGGCTGAGGAAGTGGCCAAAAAAGTCAAGGCAAACACGGAAGCCAAGACCAATGCAGACAAAGTGGTTCAAGGTATCAAAGACCAACTTAACGGTAACGGAACGACCGTGCCTAAGGGTGTACTGGCCTTGAACGAAGATGCGAACAGGACAGCCGAGTTTACTGACCTCGTGGACGGTATCACGACTAAGCTCAATGAACAAGTAAAGGCCATCAACGACTCTACCGAAAAAGAAGTATTGGTGGCAGCTTGGCCTGGAATCAAAGTGAAATTGGATGCCATCAGCACGGAAGTGGCAAATGCCCGTACGGCTGCCGAAGCCTCCACAACGAACTGGAAGGCTTACGATGCGATTATGAATGCGACGACCGGAAAGATTGCTACTTTGAAGATCGAAGACAATATCGACAAGGCTCGTACGGATGTGGCTGCCGCAACCGATGGTACGAATGAAACGTATTATTTGGGAGAAATCGAGAAGTATGAAACACAATTCGATGAGATTACAGCCGATGTGGAGAAAGCATACACCGAGCGTAAATCCGCCGACCAACAGAAAGATTTTGAAACGCAGCTTGAAAATTTGAATACCAACATCAATGGCTTGAAAGCCAAAGCCGAGGCTGATAAGAAGGCATATTATGAACAAATCGGCAAAGATTGGTCTAAGAGAGTTACACAAGAGTGGGAGGATGCTTATTATAAAATAAGTACCGGCGACCAGACGAGCATAGTACAAGACTATTTGAAGCAACTCACGGAAGAGCAAACGAAGTTGAACAAACTTAAACAATCCATAGAGAGCTATTATGCAAATGGACAGTCTGCTGCTAAAGATGGAGAGGTAAAGGAGGAACTCAGTAGTATCAGCAACGCGATAAGCAATATTCTCCAAGCTCAAGAGGACGGCTATGACGAAGCTATCGCAGCGGATAACACGGCTCGCATTGACAGGTTTAATGAAGCCGTGAAGGACGCTCGTGATGCATTCTCAGCCGCATTGGATACGATTAGCGATTTCAGTAACTTGAAGAACACGAACTTCAATTCTATGGTGGCTGAGGCTGTCAATGAAGCTAATACTGCAATCAATGGTTATTTGGCAGAAGTTCGTGAACTCGAGACCACAGCAAATGCTGCATATCAGAATACTCCGGCCGGTGAACTGTTCGATGAAGACGAACAATACAAGCAGCAGGTAGAGGACATCATAGGGGATATTAGTACTGCTTTGAAGGTCATGAACGACAAGGTAAATGCCGAAGCTAAACCGTATTTCAAAGGCGAATACGAAGCTCATGAGCTTTTGCTTGAGGCTGCAAAGGGGGAATTGCTGAATGCAGGCTATACGGAAGATGTGAGGAAAACGGCTTTCGATGATGTCGATAAGATCCTCAAGGCAGCCAAAGCGGATTTGGATGCCGATGTCTTCTTGCCGTTGAAGGTGGATGCCCATCTCGAGAAGTTCGAAACTATTGAAGGGTTGATTGCTGCCGATAAGGAAAAAGCTGCCGGTAATGAGTGGAAAGCTGAAATCGGACGAGTTGACAATAAGATCGATACGACTCTGACGAAGTTGAATGCGTGGGAATATGCCGATGATGCAGACCAGGCGAAGAAGAAAGCTTATATCAATGAATACAAAGCATCTGAGAAGGCTTATATCATTCCGGCGAAAGAAGACTATGCCAAGGCTGTAGCCGAAGGAAAAGCCCTCTATGGTGAGGTGATTAACGGCCTGAAAGCTAAGATTAACAGCTTCGATGCGGCTGCCGATGACATTTATACTCGAGCACGTAAGGATTGGGAGGATAAAGAGGCAAGCAACAAGGCTTATGACAGAATCGTGGGTAAAGTAGACGATGTGAAAGCCGAACTGACTGCTGCGGCAGAATTCGTAGATAATTACGTCATTACAGAACTCTATGAGGACCTTGTAAGTGCAGAGAATAGTATAGAAGCCTTGTTGGAGGATGCAACTGAATGGCGTGTAGCGGGAAGCTGCGTACGTAACGAAACTTTGGCAGAAAGCAGATGTAACACGATTACTGCCACTCTTAAGAGCCTCTATGCAAGAGCGAATGGTTATGAACAGTCAAGAATCCTTAAGGAATTTGATGTCTTGAGAGGAGAGCAGAACAAAGCCGCCGCTGCTGTGGTTGGCAAACCTGAAGAGGAAGAAGTCGACGCTTACATCGCTAAGATAGATGACCTTGTGGTGAAGTTCGAAAAGGCTATTGACTCTAAGGGTGAAATCGGTAAACTTGATGATGAAAAAGCCAAACAGGCGAAATATCTCGTATATGAGGACGCTATTGCCGACATGCGTACCGAACTTGCAGCTTACTACAATTCCGATTTGTCCAATACTACTTATACGGAACTTATGGCTAAGGCCGGTGAAGTTGAAACGAATTGGAAAGCTGAAACAGAGACGCTCAACGGTATGCACGCCAATGTACAGGCAGAGTTCAAGTCTTCCATGGCTGCTGTCGGCACATCGATAGAAGGTATCAAGGCCGATATTGACAGCTATAATGGAGAGGGTCGTATCTTGTTCTACAACGATAAGTTGACGTTCGGCATCAATGCCATAGCCGAGGAATTGGCAACTATCGCAGCCGAAGCAGCCGAAGCCCAAAAGCCTTATACTGCGAACGAAGAGGCATACGTCAGACTTACTGGCGAAATCCAGTCTCTTGAAACCAAGCGCGACGCAATGGTTGAGAAGTTGACGGCTTATCGTTTCTACGACATCGAAACCGAAATTGCTCAGACTGAACTGAAGGTCATCCAGGATCTGATTGACAAGGATGCCAAGACGGTTGAGGACACGTATGCAATATGGAAACTCACTGCAAACAGTACGCTTGCCCACAAGCAAACCGTTGAAAGCAAGATTGCAGCAATGGATAAGTCTGCCACAATAGAGGAATTGGATGCTTCCATTCACAGCGAAGATGCTGCAAATATCGGTCTGATAGGCTTGTGGCTGAATGTAGATAATGTAATCAATGGTACGGATCCGGAGAATCTGTATATTCCTGAGGACAAAGAGTTACTAAACAAGACTTTGGATGAAATCGAAGAAAGTATTAAGGCTCTCTGTACTTATCATAACGATGCACAGTCTAGCAGAATCTTTAAGGATATCGACGGAAAAGACTTGGTTGGAGACGACGGACAGGTGGTAGCGTCTAAGGCTATCGACTACATGACAGAAGCCGTTCCGGCCGTTCAGAAGAAAATCACCCTGTTGACCGAAAAGATGGCCACGTTGGCTACCGATGCCGAAGACAAGGCTTATATCCTTGGCGACGTGGATCGTGACGGTAGCGTACTGGTGAACGACTATACGCAGATCATGAATTACGTCCTTGGCGTAGACCAAGTGGAAGAAGGTTCGATGGTGTTCTATGCAGCGGATATCAACAAAGATGGTAAGATCAACATCGGTGACGTGACGGCTGTTGCAAGTATCATTCGTGGTGAAATGAGGTACACGAATTATGCAGTACGCAATGTCCGTGCAAGAGTTGCCGTGGACCGTACGGTAGAAAGTACGGACGTGGTTGAGATGACCATGAGCGAAGAAAGCAGCGTGAAGCGTATTGCAATCCGCTTGAAGAACACGACGGCATATACCGGTTGCCAGTTGGATGTGAAACTCCCGGTCGGCGTAACCTTGCTGAACGAGTCGTTGGGCGAGCGTGCAAGCGACCATGAACTTTATTCCAACACGATGGACAACGGCACGCACCGTATCGTGGTAAGCTCGCTCCAAAACAGTGAATTGAGTGACGTGGATGACGTTTTGGTTTATTTGGAAGTATCCGGAAAAGCCGCTTCTAAGATTACCGTATCGAATGTCTTGGCAGCAGATGCTTCGGGCTCAGTCTATAGCATCGGCGGCAGTGGCGAAGGCGGAGTAACCGGTATCAACGGTGTGCAGGCCAACCCAAGCATGAAAGAGAAGATATACTCTGTGGGCGGTCAGATCATGGACAAGTTCACAAGAGGTATCAATATCATCCGCAACTCTGATGGTTCTGTCAAGAAAGTGTTGAAGAAGTAAATAAAGTCTCTATGTGATGAAAGCGTGGCCGCCACGTAAGGTTGCCGCGCTTTCTTTCTTAAAAAAACATGAATGTAGGACGCAATTAAAAATAGAACGTATGATTCAAAATACAAAAATCTTATTGAAACAGCTTGCATCGAGGCTTTCGCTCGCGTTGGTGGCGGTCGTAGGCTTTTGCATGAGTGTTTCGGCGGAGAACAAGGTCTCCATGGATAACCTCAATATCAAGTCGGGAGAAACAAAGACCGTGGCTGTTTTTTTGGACAACAGTGACGCGATATCTACTTTGCAGATGGATATAAAGCTTCCTTCAGGGCTTCTTTTTAAAAATAATTTGACCCGTAACGAGGCACGTTTGGATCGTGATTCACATACCATTTATATGGATCATTTGAAATTTGACCAGGAATCCCGGTCTAACATATACCGTTTGACGATTCTTTCATCCGATTTGTCCAATATCGTGGGTAATAGCGGCGCGGTGGTTTATTTTGATGTGGAAGCTAATAGCAGCCTTATTGAGACGCGCGACATCGTGTTGACGAATATCGTGGGCAGTAGCAGTGAGAAGGACGAAGAGACCGGATTTACGGTCAAGTACGAGTTGGAGGATTATACCGCCAGTGTCAGCCCGAACATCGGTCAGTTGTTCTTCACTGACGACTCGTTGTCTGTCAAGACCGACGGCACGTCTAAAAAGGTAGACGTAAGTTTGATCAATTATGTGAAAGTGCGTGGTTTGCAAGCTGTGGTGACTTTGCCCGAAGGTCTGTCTTTTGAAACCAAAGACAATGGAAGACCCCGTTTCGAGTACAGCGACCGATTACCGCAAAATGCCACAATCAGCTCTAATATCACCGAAGACGGTAAATTGCATTTGGCCATATCCGACCTTACGGGTGGAACCATCGAAGAAAAAGAAGATACTACTGTATTGTTCTCGTTTTATGTGAAAGCTTCGGAGGCTCTTGCCGAGATTTCCGATATTACACTCAGTGAAGTTGTGATTTCTGATAACAGTGATCATGGTATCGAAGTTCATGGTACTTCGACGGTGAAGATATATAATTCTTTCATCGCCTACTATACTCCTGCCAATGACTCCATACAAGGCCTGCGTACGCGTTATGAGGCTGCCGTAGAGAAAATCAATACTGAGGCTGCCAACGTGAAAGACAGTGCGATTGTCGTGAATGCCGTTCAGGAAGTGGCTACCCGTATTGAGGATTTGCAGAAGTCTGTGAACGAGGCTTACGCCAATGAAACGCTCGCGACTGTTTATGATGAGGTGTTGGCTCCTGTGGTGGAAATCGACACGGCTATCGTGGATATGGTGGAAATGGTGTTGGACTATCAGCAGAAAGTTACTGCCAATGAAGAGGCTTACACTCGTTTGACCGCCGACATCGCCGCCGTTCAGGCTAAGTTAGATGCCGCGAAGACTACGATAGAAACGGATTATGCCGAGGTGGCAGAGCAGTTCATGGCTGACATCGTCGCTTTGCAGGAAGATGTAGATTCCATTAGCAACGAAGTGAAGGGCTTGTACGATGAAGTGAAGCTGACGGCCGAAAGCCAAATTGACGCGACGGCTATCGAAGCCGGAATCGAGAAGGTATTGGCAGACGCAGCAGCGGCTTTGGCAACGGAAGAAGCCAAGAAAGCCAATGAAGAAGCTTACACTCGTTTGACCGCCGACATCGCTGCCGTTCAGGCTAAGTTAGATGCCGCGAAGACTACGATAGAAACGGATTATGCCGAGGTGGCAGAGCAGTTCATGGCTGACATCGTCGCTTTGCAGGAAGATGTAGATTCCATTAGCAACGAAGTGAAGGGCTTGTACGATGAAGTGAAGCTGACGGCCGAAAGCCAGATCGACGCGACGGCTATCGAAGCCGGTATCGAGAAGGTATTGGCAGATGCTAAAAAAGCCCATGAGGGAAGCAGTATTGCCGGAGTGAAAGGTCCTGAAGGTGCTGAATTGCTGGGTATCTATACCGTAAGCGGCAAGCGTGTGGCTGCTCCGCTGAAAGGGCAGGTCAACATTTTCAAGTACTCCGACGGAACAGTGAAGAAGTTTTATATGAAATAATAGGTTGGTAGTTGCGTGTGCTGTGACAGCACGTGCACTAAAAAGGAGAACGCATAGGGAATGATTTCCTCTATGCGTTCTTTTTGTTATATGGACACTTAACCATACGTTTTAATATAGATCCTCACCGATACCGCCTGCACCGCAAATGTCAATGGGAACAAGTTCCAGATAATCCAAAATAAGACAACCTCTATTCCCTTGTACGAATACGGAACGTACACGTACGGTGTGGTGGGTGTGGGGCTGGATTTGTACGTTGCAAATCTTACGTCGATACGTATCTGCCAGGTTGTATTGCAGAATGCAGGAACTGGGGCTGTAACGGGGAGCATCTGTTCCGTCGTTGTTGTAGAAAATACTCTTGGGTGCACTATAAAATCCGTTATTTTTCATAGTTCGTGCATTTTCTTCCAATTGTTTTGTCGTATATATGCCATTGGAGGATTCATCCGAGTTTCTGTCGCCGCTCAATCCGTTGTACAGACCTCCAACCCGTGGGTCGTTGGCTCTGAAACGCATGTCTATCGGAATCCCCTGAGGGACACCGTCCAAATAGATTTGTGCTATGCCTCTGTCTTCCATTGCCGGATAGCCGAGCCGGAGCTCATAAGTGCCGGGAGGAACGTTAGGGAGGCGGAAGGTGACATCATAGCTGGTTCCTAACAAGTTTATTTCATCTCCGTGCATGCTCGACCAGTATACCTTTTGGCGTTGGACAAAGAAGATGGAGTTTTCGCTGACTTGGGTATTTTTCAGATAGCCCGACGGAAGATAATAATTGTACCCTCCTGCTTCACCGCCATTCTCGCTGTTGTCATGCGGGCCATAGGCCTGTGTGGGATTACCGCTAAGACGCATGTCGTTGTTCGTTAGTTCCGGCCATAGGGTATAAAAGTCCATTCTGAGCCGGGTGTTCATTATATTATTACGCATTGTCTGGTCATAAGCTAATACATCATCAATATAAAAGTAGGCTACGTTCAGAGAAAAATTATCGGCATCGGGTTGGGTCAGATAAGCCCCGCGGACTCTTTGATAGGAGTTGTACAGGTTGGCATGGTTATGATTCAGGTAATAACCGGCAGCATGTTCCACGTCCGGGTCGATGGTAGAGTAAACCCGCTCCAATTTAAGGGTAGAGAAGTCGAGCAGGGTATTGATCCATTCCGTCGGATTGGCTACGGCGGTATATACTCCCCAACAGTTTACCAGTTTGGCTGTACTTTCAAACAGTCGGTCGGTGATGTGGTAAGACAGGAACATGTTGAGTGGGTTATGCCGGTTGGTCAGCGAGTTCCTGTTCCAATAAAGTTCCTTATAGGTTTTTCCTTCATGATTTCCCGGTACGATTTCGTTGAGTCCGAATATTTGGGCGGATACGTCATCCCCGTATTTTTCCACGGCTAAATCATATAATGCATCAATTTTCTCGTCCATCGTCATATTTTCATTGAAGTGTTGGCTATATTTCTCATATAGTACACGGTCCGGGACGATGAACAACGTGAATCCTTCGTATCTGTGGTCGGGGCGTTTGGCTACGTATTGTTGCGGTCCGGACCAGATTTCTTTCCGGAATGCCGGATATTTGTTTTTGCTGATTTCATACCTCTCATCGCGGTAACGGGCGAGTGAGTCGAGTCAGGCCGTGCGACGCAACGCTTCATAGAAGATTGTGTATTCGTCGTGCTTCTGGTCCAGCAGGCTGGACCCCAGACTTGTATTGGGCACTAATACTCTATCTACGGGATGCACAACGCCATTTTCAACGGAGTCATTCTTTAATTCATTGATGATGGCAGCCTGCCTGTTGATGATACTGAGTGTCATACCATTGGCGTCTACTGTGTCTCCGCTGGTTTGTATGATGAGCGGCAGGTCGAGCGTATTGTTTTCTTGCTGCGTTTGAGCGAAGTTATAGGTAAACGCCGTCCTTGCTACCAGGCAGGCTTTTACCAAAGTGTCGCAATAGGATGCCGGAATTTCCTCCACGGAAGCATATCCTTTTTCCTGCAAGAACTTTTCTACGCCGGAATTTATCGGAGGGAAGAAGGTCAGTGCTCCCCGGCTGGCCAAAAAATCCATTTGTCCGGCGCGTTCTACAATGCGTTTGAACAGGCTGAAATCTTCCCGTGATTTCAGATAGTCGCTCATCATTTCCCCCGTGAAGGTGTAATAACTGTTGGCCGGTAAATCATCGTTGCAACTGTGGGTGAGGACTGCATGTGTACTTACGAGTAAGGACACGTAAAAAAGCTTGCTCGCTTTGAAGAAGTGTTTCATGATCTTTAATATTTAGGTTAATATCCCATTGTCTTTCAGCAATCAAATTTAGTGAAGTTATGGGATATAACCTAATATTAAAAGGAGAAAATATTTTTAAATGTACAATTATAAATTATACTTTTAGAGGAGAACTGCAACTGGTTCTCACCTGCTTTTAAAATCTTTTATGATACCCTGGCAAATCCAGTCGGCTAAGGCCTGACGGTTGGACGGGATGACGAGGCGTTTCCGGTCGCGTTCGTTTTGTATGTTGCCCAGTTCCAGGAAAGCTGCCGCCGGGTTGGATTTTTTTAATACGTAGAGCGAACGTTCGCTTACCGTACCCCGGAATCCCCGGTTCGGTTGGTGTTTGTCGTATTTCCGTTCAAAGGTTTTATGAATGTTTTCCGTCAGCCGTTTTCCTAATTTGCTGCCGGGAGAGTGGTAGAAGAATACATCGACCTGGTCTTTATGTCCCCGGCTGTCCACGTGGATGAAGATGGCACGTTTGTATTTCTCTTTGTCCTTATGAGTCAGGCGGTTGATGGCATCGCACCGCTGCTGTAGACGGGCTATCTGGTCGAGCGGAATCGTTTGTCCGAGGCAGGTCTCACGGTCGCTGTTGGACAAATACCGGTCATCGCGGATGCCGTCTTTCTCATCCTGAATGATGATATGTACCTTGGCTCCTTTTTCCATCAATGCACGTCCCAACCGCAGGATGATGTCGTAGGCATACTCGTCTTCGTGCAATTCCCGGTTTCCTACTTTTCCGATGGCTCCGGGGTCGGGACCTCCGTGTCCGCTGACCAGATACAAGCAAGCACCTTCTAACTCATGGGAACGGACGGATACATTTTGGTATACCGGGCCGAAAAGCGGTTCTACAACGCTAGTCTTACGGCTGCCTGCCCGCGCCTTTTTCCCGGACTTCTTACCGGTGGGAAGCCGGTAACTACGTCCCAGTATCAAGCCTCCGTCGCGGGTCAGTTTCCCTTTGTTGATTTCCAGAAACTCCTTTTGGGCTGCACGGGAAGTGTAGCCAAAACGTTGAAGAAATGTCGATACGCCTTCTCCGTTTTTAGGTTTGGCGCGTTCTTGGGCGTATAAAGTCGATGTCAGACAGCAACCCGTCCAAAATGCAAAGAGGAAAAGTTTACGGATGTTCATGTTCACAAAGATAATGCAAATCGAACGCAAAATCTTAAGCTTGCTTGAATATTTTGCCGTGATACAACCTATTTTATGAAAAGATATGTTTTTGGGGATATGCGTACTGAAAAAAGCAGCCGGTAACCGGAGAGGTACGAAAAAGGCACATTCCCCCTTTTCGGGATGGAATGTGCCGGATCCGGATTTGCAGTTTTTTCTGTTTAGTCATCCATATCCATGTCGATGACATTGAATTGCTTGTCAAATTTGATTTCCCAGAAGTTGGACAGTTTCACTTCGTAGGTGTAACGGTCGCGCTCCAGTTTGAGGATGGTAGCATTGGGATGGCTTTCTTTTACGAACTTTGTGATTTGGGCGGGAACGGCTTTCGTCGGTACGCTACTGCGTTTGCAGTCCAATTCTGTCCATTCGCCGTTCTTGTCGAACTCAACCCCGTTGCCGTTGACAAACACGACATCGTAGCTCGTGTCCAAGAATCCTTTCTCCATTTTGGTGAATGCCACCTTTTCCGTGGGAAAGTTCTGTTTGATGAAAGTCTGTGCTTTAGCCGGCAGTTTGTCGAAAGTGATGGGTTTGTCGTTGTCGGCCTGCGCTACTTGTAAAGTGAATACACTCAGCAGTAAGAATAATAACTTTTTCATAATGTTCATTTTTTGAAAGTTAGACATTTGTTTCTTTTTGATGATACAAAGTAAAGGATTGATTCTGGAAAGAAATGGGAAAACAAACGTTTAGAATGTTAAACTGTGTAAAACAAAATATCCCCGTCCTTTGGAGTAGAGGACGGGGATGTGGCTATATGCGGGATTGCCCAATGCTTAGCGCATATCTTGATATTTGATTTCGTCTTTGTCGCTGTATTTCAAGTTCTCGCCGGCCATTCCCCAAATAAAGCTGTAGTTGCTGGTTCCGGCTGCGGCGTGGATGCTCCATTCAGGCGAAGTGATGGCTTGCTCGTTGTGCAACCATACGAGGCGTTCCTCTTTGGGCTCGCCCATCAAGTGGCAGATAGCGTTACCGTCGGTTACGTTGAAATAGAAGTAAGCTTCCATCCGGCGCGTGTGTGTGTGGGCCGGCATTGTGTTCCATACGGAACCCGGTGCCAATTCGGTGAGTCCCATTTGCAGTTGGTTCGTGCCGCCGCCTTTCACTTTCTCCAAAACGTCTTTTACGATTAACTGGTTGACCACACGGTCGTTGCTTTCTTCCATCTTGCCGTAATGGTCAGAGATGCCCAAAACGTATTTCTTGGGGTTGGCCTTCTGTAACTTTGCGTCAGTCGTAATCAACTGGGTGATGAATTGCTTATATGCGGGAGCCGAGTTGATGTAGAATTTGGCGGGTTTGGCGGGATCGTTGCTCTTGAAAGTAACTTCTTTATTGCCGCAACCTACGTAGAGAGCCTCTTTGTACTTCATTTCGTATGCTTTGCCATCTACAGTTACCACACCGTCTCCACCGACATTGATTACGCCCAATTCGCGGCGTTCCAAAAAGTAGGTGATTTCCGGTCCGAGTTCATGGAACTTCTCCAGTTTCAGAACCTTGTTGACCGGCATCACTCCGCCGTAAATCAGACGGTCATACAGGGTATACGTGAGGTTGATTTCATCCGGAGCCATGACTTTGTCCATCATGAAAGCACTGCGCAGGCGTTCGGTGTCGTAGTGTTTGACATCCTGCGGATGGCAGGCGGTCTGTACTTTGTAGTTCATCTGGGCGTTCGTCGCCAGTGCGCCGAGGCCGAGGCAAAGAGCCAATGCAAATCTTTTCATTTTCTTTCTGTTTTTGATTATGTGATGTTAGATTCAAATGCGTGGTATGCGTCCGCGTCTTAGTACTTCTTGCGGACGATGGCGCGGCGGTTGAGGACTGCCAGTCCGAGCGTGCAGACCACGAGGACGGCAGGACCCACATATTTCACCGTGTGTGTCAGGTGGAAGATGACCCATGCCAACGGACTGGAGGCAAAGTCGAGTGCGCCGCCCTCGAAACCTTCGGGGATGGCTACGGCCGTGTCTTTCGTGATGTTGAACACATCGTGTGCCGCACTGGTGAAGTAGGGCGCGAGGTTCGTCACGAAATACAGCCCGATGACCATCAGGATAAGGCCGATGATGAACGTCTTCACCACATTGCCGTTCGTGATGGGCAGGATGATGGGGAACACGTAGAACATGCCGGCCAACGAAGCCAAAGGCAGGAACTGGTTGCCCGGCAGGACGACGGCGAGAAACAGCGTAACGGGAATAAGCAGCAACGATACGACGAGTGTCGTCGGGTGGCCGATGACCAAGGCCGGACTCATACCGATGTGCAGACCGGCATTCTCACCGAATTTGCGGGCAATCATCTGGCGCGTGGCGTCGGAAATGGGGCGCAGACCTTCGATGAACAGTCCCGTGATGCGAGGAATCAGCTCCATGACGGCTCCCATCTTGATACCCAGTCCGAGGATACCCGGAATGCCGTCCACCAGTTCCTGCCCGTTCTTGCAGGCCAGTGCGCCGATGCCGCATCCCACCAATACGCCGAGGAAGAGCGGTTCGCCCAGGATGCCGAATTTCTTCTTCATGCCCTCCGCGTCGATATACAGTTTGTTGAATCCCGGAATCAGGTCGAGCGCCTTGTTGATGAGGATGGCGAAAGGCATGAACCCTTGGCAGAAAGGCTGCGGAATGGAGATACCGTCCATCTTATCATAGAATTTCTGGAATTTGGGAGCCGTGTAGTCGGCGGCTATCAGCGTCAGGATATAACAGATGACGGCGGCGAAGAAACCCCATGCGATGTTGTCCATCGTGTAGTAGACCATCGCGCCGATGAAGGCGAAATGCCAATAGTTCCACAGGTCGATGTTGACGGTCTTTGTCGTTTTGGTGAGGAGCATCAGGATATTCACTCCGAGGCATACGGGAATGATGAACGCACCTACCGACGTGTTGTAAGCCACGGCGGCTGCCGCAGGCCATCCCATGTCGAACACTTCGAGGTTGAGATCGTAAATCTCCACCACTTTTGAGAGCGAAGGGCTGAGGCTGCTGGTGAGCAACGCCGTAATGACCGACAATCCCACGAAACCGACGCCCACGTAAAGGCCGCTTTGTAAGGCTTTTCCGAACTTGATTTTGATACAAACGCCCAGTATGGTAAAGATAATGGGCATCATGACTGCGGCCCCGAGGCCGATGATGTAACCGAATACAGCTTCCATATTCCTAATTTTCTTGGTATTAATTCGTAAATGATTAGGTGCGGCAAAATTAAATAAAACTATTGGTAACGCAAACAGAATTGAGAAAAAAAAGATGGGAAAGGGAAAATAAGGCGGATGAGGCAGGACGTGAAATACTGACAATATGTCAGCCTTTTACGCATAAGCGACTGGTCGTAAAAGGCTCAAATAGAGAGGATATGTTAAATCCAAACCGGTATAAGGCCCGTTTTATGTATTTATGACGCATTTCTTTTGAATCCGGGGCCTTAATCTCATGAGATTGGAATTTCGTTTGGCTGAAAGCGGAAAAAGTTTTGGAGCAGAAAAAAATGGAGTTGTCCGCTTGTCGGCCGGAAACGGTCTTCCGTGCGGTGGAAAAGGGGGCGGTAAACGGTGTAAAAGGGAGGTCAGAAGGGCTTTTTTTGATTTATCTGACGGATTTCCGTGCGCCAAATCCTCATGCTTTTTGTCACGGGAAAAGGCTGACGGATGTCGTTTGCATGCGGGGCATGCCACATGGCGGTGTGGAGAGGGTGTCTTTTTGTAAGCGAAAACCTCGCCCGTGGTTGCGGAATGTAAAAACGCCGGCTTGAAATGCCGACGTTTTTTGTCCCCTCGCCCGAATAAAGAGGCGGATAGACGATTCTCGTGAGGTTGGCCTGACATTTTGTCAGACGAAACATTCCGGTTCGCGACGTGCACTGAAGTTCTGGTGCAACATGGCGGTATAAGGGGTGTCGAAAGTGCGTCCGCCCACGGGACAGAACTTGACGCAGGCACAGCATTTGGTGCACAAGTCCACACGGGTGGCGGAACGTCCGTCGGCTATGGTGATGGCGCCGGTGGGGCACCAGTCCACGCATTCTCCGCAGCCGTAGCAGTTGTCGTTCACCATCGGGGCCTGCGGTGTGGAGGGGCCAAGGGTCTTGTAGGGTACGTTACCCTTCATCGCGGGCGCAGTCACGAGGCTTTCCAACGGGCTGTCGTAGGTCAGCGCGAAGTCACGTGCATCCGTGGCCGGAGGGTGGGGCAGGTTCAGTTGGTGCATCAGGCTGCCGTATGCTTGCGCCCCGAAAGCGGCGGCCTTCTGCAAGTCGGCGGCATCGGGACGACCTTCGGCGACGGGCATGCCCGGACGGCTGTAGGAGTGTTCGCCCACGAAAGCCGCACCGCAGAGGGGCGTGAACCCTTGGGCGTGCAGGAGGTCGCGAAGCTGTACCAAGGCATCCTCGTAGTCGCGGTTGCCATAGACCACCACCGGAATGGCGATGCTGTTTTCCGCCCGCAGGCGGGCGATGCGCCGGACGGCTACCGGGGCCACAAGTCCCCCGTAGACGGGGGCGGCCACGATGCAGATGGCGTTGCGTACCGAGATGGGCGTGTCGGCGGGGTCGGTGGTCAGGTCGATTTCCTCACGGCGTGCGATGCGCGTGCCGTCGGCGATGGCGCGTGCGATTTTCATCGAAGTGTGCGTGGGCGAGAAACAGGCCACGCAAAGCTTGTCTAACTGCATGGTTTCCTCCTTCCTTTACATTTCCGAGATTTTGTAACCTTCTTCGGCCAGTACGGCTTGCAAGTCCTCCAAGGGCTTCGCGCCTCCCGAAAACTCGATGACGGCCACGGGAGGGTCTAAGGTTACGGTGGCGTTGACGCCCTCGATACTGTTCAATGCTTTTTCCACATGCATGCGGCAATGGTTGCACATCATGCCTTCCACTTTATATTCTTTCTTCATATCTGTATAGGGTTTTGAAATGTCGGTTTCTTCGTGCCGCAGCCCGGCCCGTTTCAGCCGCAGGCTGTTCGTCACGACGCTCACGCTGCTCATGGCCATGGCCGCCCCGGCAATCATCGGGTTGAGCAGGAAGCCGCAAAGGGGGTAGAGGGCTCCGGCGGCCACGGGTACACCTATTATATTATAGATGAAAGCCCAAAACAGGTTCTGCCGGATGGTGCGTACGGTGCGGGCGGACAGCCGGATGGCCTCCGGAATCCGGGTCAGGTCGGACGAGATGAGCGTTATCTGAGCCACGTCCATGGCGATGTCGCTGCCCCGTCCCATGGCGATGCTCAGGTCGGCACGGGCCAAGGCGGCACTGTCGTTGATGCCGTCGCCCACCATGGCCACGCGATGCCCTTCGCGCTGCAAGGCGGCCACGAAATCGGCCTTGTCTTGCGGCGACACCCCGGCGCGGTAGTGCCGGATGCCCGCGTCGTCGGCTATCCGTGCGGCAGCGGGGGCCTGGTCGCCCGTGAGCATATAGACTTCGATGCCCATGGCCTGTAGTTCGGCCACGGCTTGGCGCGAAGTCTTCTTGATGCGGTCGGATATGGCGGCTACCGCCCATGTTTTCTTCGTATCGGCAAAGTAAATCACCGTTTGTCCGGCGGCAGACATGCGTTCGGCCGTGCGTGTCAGGCGTTCGTCTGTCGGGATGCCGTTCCGTTCCAGCAGCTTAAGGTTTCCGACATAATACATTTGGCCTTGGCATACCGCCTTTGCCCCCATTCCCGTCAGGCTTTCAAAGTCCTGCACGGGGAGTTCCCGTCCTTGGATATGGCCGACGACGGCTTCGGCCAAGGGATGTTCCGACTGTTTTTCCAAACTGAAGAAAATGTCGGGCAGGCCGGCCGGGCTGTCTTCCGCCCACGTCATTTCCGTCACCGTGGGATGCCCTTCCGTGACCGTTCCCGTCTTGTCCAACAGGATACTGTCTATCTGCCGTGCGGCCTCCAAGCTTTCAGCGTCTTTGATGAGGATGCCGTGTTCGGCTCCTTTGCCGATGCCCACCATGATGGCTGTCGGCGTGGCCAGTCCGAGCGCGCAGGGACAGGCGATGATGAGTACGGTGACCAAAGCCAACAGGCCGTGCGTGAAACCGTCCGACGGGGCGAGTGCCCACCACAAGGCGAACGAAAGAAGGGCGATGCCGATGATGGTCGGTACGAATATGGCCGCGATGCGGTCCACCAACCGTTGCACGGGGGCTTTGCTGCCTTGCGCGTCCTGAACCATGCGGATGATGTGGGCCAGTACGGTGTCGGCTCCCACTTTCTCGGCACGGAAACGGAACGAACCCCGTTGGTTGATGGTACCGGCGAATACGTGTGACCCTTCGCGCTTGGCTACGGGCACCGGTTCGCCGCTCAGCATGCTTTCGTCGATGTACGAACTGCCCGAGACGATGGTACCGTCCACGGCAATCCGTTCGCCGGGACGGACGGAGACGGTCTGCCCCCGTTGCAGGTCGTCGATACTGATTTCACGTGTTTCCCCACGGTCGTCCACGATGGTGACCGTACGGGGTTGCAGCCCCATGAGCTTGCGGATGGCCGTCGAGGTGCTGCCCTTGGCCCTTTCTTCCAAGAGCCGCCCCAACAGGATAAAGGCGATGATGACGCTCGCCGCTTCGAAATAGACGTGAGGCTCTACGCCCCGTGCCGTCCAGAATTCCGGAAAGAGCATGTTGAAAAGGCTGAAGACGTAGGCAATGAGCGTACTGTTCGACACCAAGGTGTCCATGTTGGCCGTGCCGTGCCGCAGTTGCCGCCAGGCGTTGCGGTGGAAATCCCGTCCCAACCAGAGGACGACGGGGGTGGACAATGCCCATGAGATGAGGTCGGCGTATGGCATGTGCATGAAAAACATGCCGATGACGGCCACGGGCAGGGCGAGGATGATGGCCCAGACGGTGCGTTGCCGCAAGCGTCGGTACTTCTCGTCGTGCGCCTGTTCCGCCCGGTCTTCCAACTGTTTGCGGTCGTTGCCCACCAGCAGGTCGTAACCCGCAGCCTGCAAGGCCGCTTTCAGTTGTTCGGGGCTGCACTGTGCCGTGTCGTATTCCACGGTAGCCGTGGCCGCTGCGTAGTTGACGGAAGCCGTGCGCACCCCCGGTTGTCCGTTGAGGGTCTTGTCCACCCGTGCGGCGCAGGCGGCGCAACTCATGTCCAATACGGGGAACGTCCTTTTTTCTATATGTCCTTGGTTCATCTTCTCTCCATGTATTACTCGTCAAGCGAAGGCAAAGTTAGTGATTTTTATAGGGACAACCTTACAGAATTATGGTTTGTTTTTATATCTTTTTGCGCCATCTCGGGTTGGGAAGACTAATTATTGTTAACTTTAGTATATCTACTAATTGTTTTAGTAGCTTGTATGGAATGTTTTACCTACATTTGTATCGTACCAAACAGAGAAACAGAAACAATATGAGGAGTCTGACACAGAAAGAAAAAGAGATAATGGAAATTTTATGGGAAGGCGGCCCGATGGTCATCCGGGAGATGTTGGAGCATTACGACGCTCCCAAGCCCCATTATAATACGGTAGCCACGTTGGTGAAGTTATTGGTGGAAAAAGGTTTTGTGGAATATGACGTGGTGGGCAACATCTACTTGTACCGGGCCAAGGTGAGCCGGAAGCAGTATGTGGGTTCTGCCTTGGGCGACATCATTTCACGTTATTATAATAATTCGTACGCCCACGTGGTATCGCAGTTCATTGAGGAAGACAAGATGGACGTGGACGAGTTGAAACAACTGATAGCCCGTATCGAAAGCGGGCGCAAAGAAGAATGAAAGTATGACAGCGGCGGTATTCATGTATCTGACAAAGGCCGGCATTTGCCTGTGCGTCCTTTACGGGTTCTACAAATGGCTGTTTGCCGGTTCCACCTTGTTCGGCTTCAACCGCAGGTTGTTGCTGTGGGGAGTGGCGGTTTGCTTGTGCATGCCCCTTGTGCCGTGGACGGTGGAGCGGGAGAGTCCCGTGCAACGCCCGTTGCGCGTGTGGAACGAGAAACTGGCGGAGGCGTGGCTGGAAAGCGGTTCTGACGGAGGGGCGGAAACGGCTCTTGGCCGGGAACTTCCGGCATGCGAGGATGAGGCTGCGGGATGGGCTGTCGTGCCCGTCGTGTATTGTACCGGAACCGTCTGCATGCTGCTTTTCTGGCTTTTGGGGTATGTGCGCGTGTGGCGGTTGGTGAAATGCGGCACGCGCAGGCGGGGGAAGAGGTGGACGGAAGTGTGGACGGACGAACCGGTGGGGGCTTTCTGTGTGGGGCGTTGGTTGGTGATGAACCGTGCGGATTACCGGGATTTCCCTTTGATACGGCTGCACGAACTGATGCACATCCGCTACCGCCACACGTGGGACGAATGCCTGATGCAGGGGCTTGTCGCCTTGTTTTGGTTTCATCCCGTGGCATGGCTGTTGCGCAAGGAACTGCGCGAGGTGCATGAATATCAGGCCGATGAAGGCGTACTTGGACAAGGCATCGATGCGAAAACATATCAAATGTTATTGGTGCGGAAGGCTGTGGGCGCAAAGAAATATGCCATGGCGAGCGGCTTTTTGCACTGTTCACTCAAAAAACGTGTAGTTATGATGTTACGGAAAAGAACAAACCGGTGGAGACGGTTGGCCCTGTTGTGGGCCATACCCTTGGCGGGTGGTACGGCATGGCTGTTTGCCCGGCCGGAAATGAATGTGGAGTGGTTGCAGGAGAAGACGGCGGATGTGGAAACCGCAGGCGAGGCACCGACGGACACGGTGGGGCAGGAAAGGCGTTACGTCGAAGTGGAAGACGGCCCGAACGTGTACGACGTGTATATCAACCACAGAGGAAAGGTGTTTTTTGACCCGCTGGGAAACCGGTATGGGCGGAAAGGAGAAATCATGATGCCAGAACAGGTGCAAGAGGTCATGTCGGCCTCTTTGGTGAAGCATTTTGCCCGGTTGCAAAACGCGTTCAAGGCAGGAAAGCGGTTCACCGTGCGGATTACCACCCGTGTGGAAACGAAAAAGGAGGACTTGCAGGCCGTGGAACACTCTGTGCAAGAGGCCGTCCGGATGGCCGTGGCGGAGTTGTCGCACTCCTATCGGCCTGAGGACGTGCAGGATTTGTTGAAACTCAACATGGCGTACAACAAGCCTCGGACTTTTAAATGGATACCGTAAGGTGTGCGGCCTGCATGATGCTGGTGTTTTCACGCCTGTCCGGGATTTCCCGGGCGGGCGTTTTTTCAAATCTTGTCCAAAGGGATACGTGCCCGCTCTTTCTGTTGCCGGTATTGCCGTGGAGTATATCCGGTCTGTGCCTTGAACTGGGCACTGAGGTGGGCGGTACTGGAATAGTTCAGCCGGTCGGCTATTTCGTTGAGGGTCAGTTCACCGTAATCCAGCAGTTCCTTGGCGCGTTCGATTTTCTGGGCGATAAAGTATTTTTCGATGGTCGTGCCTTGCGTTTCGGAAAACAGCTTGCTGAGCGTACCGTAATCGTGGCGGCACTCCATGGCGAGGTATTGCGAAAGGTTTGTCCGCAGGCGGTTGTCCTGATGGTGCACGAGTTCGATGATGAGACGCTTGATATGCTCTACGGTACGGATGCGCGGGTCGTCTATCAGTTCGAATCCCAAGGGGGCGAGGGCCTCGCGCAAGGCTTGGCGTGCGGTCTCCGCGAGAGGGGCGGAAAGTTCGGCCCGTCCGAGTTCGACCGACAAGGGTGTCAGTCCGAGACGTTCCAGTACGTTCCGTACGACCATGACGCAACGGTCGCACACCATGTTTTTGATGTATATGTTACGGTCTGTTTCCATAAAAACGTGCAGCCTATGGTGTACAAAGATAGTGAAAGGCGAGCGCAGAGACAAATGAAAACGAAGTTTTCCGGTTTGGCTATGCCGAGCCGCATCCTGTCTTCGTGGTAACAAAGATAATGCAAATAAGCATAGCGGCGAGGATATTTGTCGTATCTTTGCGCCACCAAGACATAAAAATATGAAGAACGGATTGTTGGAAGACGGATGCGACCCGATGGGGCAGGCCATCCGTGACTATTATGAGACAGGCCGGGCCGGTCGCCTGCGGGTGTTCTCCCCGCAGTTCGACGAAGACGAGATGCCGGTCGGCACGTTGTTCCGTGAAGAGGAGGATATGCCGCCATTGGAACTGAAAGCTTTGGACTTGTGTCGCGGGCGGGTGTTGGATGTCGGTGCCGGGGCTGGCTGCCACAGCCTGGCCTTGCAAAGGCGAGGGTTGGACGTGACGGCGATGGACATCTCGCCGTTGTCGGTGGACGTGATGCGTCGGCGCGGGGTGAGACAGGCTTGGGAGGCGGATGTCTTCGACGAGGCTTTCGCCGGATGTTACGATACGGTGCTGATGCTGATGAACGGTTCCGGCATCATCGGGCGGCTGGAACGCATGCCCTTGTTTTTCCGTCGCATGAAGCAACTGTTGGCACCCGGCGGTTGCGTGTTGTTGGATTCCAGTGACTTGCGCTATATTTATGAAGACGAAGACGGCGCGATGGATATCGACCTGAATGCCGGTTACTACGGTGAGTTGGATTTCCGGATGCAGTACAAGCGGGTGAAAGGCGCACCTTTCCCGTGGCTCTATGTGGACTTCGACACTTTGGCCTACTATGCGCAGGAAAACGGTTTCCGTGCGGAACGCTTGCAGGACGGGGAACATTATGATTATCTGGCGCGGCTGTCCGTAGCGTTATAAATACAAGAGACGGCCTCCTCGCGGAGACCGTCTCTGACCAACCTTCCTTACCTCGTCCGTAGATGGAGAGAAAACGGATGGGCAAGGCTTTTTGCGGGATTACATTTCTCCTTTGTAATTGTTGCTTGCACCTTTTCCAATGGTGAACGTCACGTCTACGTAGTAGCCGCTCTCGCCTACATTCATGTTCTCGATTGCGCCCCACGGAGAATCGGCACTGATGCGGATGGTTACCGTATGAGCGGCATCGAACCCTGATTGTGTTGCATTTTCGTCGAACGTAACTACGCCGGTCTTTGAGTCAACAATGACATATTTGTCTTTGTAGTCATCAACTTTTCCAGTATGCGGATTGACGATAGCGAATGACGGTGCAGTCATGCCGTATACCATTGTTGAGAACGGATCCTTGCTGAACTTAGACTTCCAGTTGCCCTTGTCATCTTTGGTCGTCTCCACTACGGCACCGTCTTTCCATATGGTGCGTCCGGCAAAGTCAACCCACTCGGCACCTGTGGACACATTGTAGGTCTTGGACAAATCGTAGACGGTCATAGCCATTTCGGCCGGGTTCTTCCAGGTTCCACTCAGCTTTTGTACGCTGATTTCACAGTAGGTTTCAGCAATCTTCTTACCATTGTAATCCAAGTAGATTACTAGGCTTACGTTGTCACCCTCATATTGAGACTTGTCGTAAGTGAGTGTTCTATTGGCATTATTGTAAGTGACACCCTTGATAGTTGCATTGTCCTTGATTCCGACAACAAGTTTGAAACCAAGGTCGTTAGCTTGTTTGTTCAATTCTTCGTAGTCGGCGAACAAGTCTTTAGCATTAAAGACATTGTTCATGCTAGCCACAATGTCGGTCGTGCCTTTTTCCCATTCAATCTGCGGAGTGTATTCGATGGTCTGTCCGTCTTGGTTCCAACGTACCGGGTTCTTCTCGATCACAGTGACAGGATACTGCATCTTGCTGACGTTTACATGGATAATGTAAGAATCGGTCCGCGTAGTACTGCTGTTTTCTTCCTTCAATGTGATATCGAGTTTCTTGGCATCACCGGTATTCATTTGGGCAGGAACGACGATGTACAGCGTATTGTCGTTTGCTACCTTGTCGGTTGCTGCAGGTATTTTTTCCAAGATGTCTTTACCGGTCATCAGGCACAGCTTGGTCAAGTTTGCCGGTTCGTTTTCATCGATAAGCTCCATGAAGTCACCGCGTGACAGTTCGGTTGCTTTGATGATTTCGTCCATTTCGTCGCTGCTCAGAGCAATAAACTGAATATCCTTGTTCCACGTCAGTTCTTTAGGAGCACTGGGCTCATTTACATCGACTTCTACAACGCGACGGGTAACGGTTATTTTTTTGTATGACGGTGCTTTGATTTCGATTGAACCAAACTGGACTTTAGGGGTAACCGTGACTTCACGTCCAATCATAGCGTTCGATTTCTGTACAATCAATACACCGTTTTCTTCCTTGAACCAATTGTCGTCGCTCGTGTCGGTGTTCGTCAACGTGGATACCTCGTAAGAAATTGTAGCAGGAACGCCGAAGTCGCCAACCATGTCTTCTACGATTACTTCATTAGATTCATCGTAACCTACGACTTTGCGGTTTACGGTATAGTCCACCTTGCTATCACTACCGTCCGGATTCATGTAAGGCATGGTTGTTTTGTCTTGATTGTCATTTGTGACAGCAATGGTTTTCACTTTATATTCCACTGTCGTAGCAGTGAAGTAAGTAGTGGTCAGGTCAGTGTTGTCCTTTACGCCTGTACTTTCTTCTCCTTCTGCGGCAGGTTGTTCTACAGCCTTGATGACAGCGCAAACAGCCCATACTTCATTTTCAGGTATTTTCGTTTCTACGGAATATGTGATAATACCGGATTCTTCATTAACTTTTGGTTTTCCTACCGTCTTCACTTGTGAGAAACTTTTCTTGGTTATTATCTCGCCGTCGAAGGTCAAGGTATATTTAGGATTATCTCCGTCGAAGTCTTTGGCTTTAGAGGCCGGAGACACGCGGAAACTGATTGTGTTGGTCTTTATGCCTTGTGCCACTTCATCGTATTTGTCTTTATTTGTGCTCTTTTCATTGTACACTTTCAGCACGGAAGACTTCAACAAATAGCCCGTTTCTGCTTCAGTAGCATTCGGGATGTACACCACGCTTTGAATCATGTCGAACTTGGCCATTTCGGCTTTCAGTGCGTTGAATTGTTCAACCAAGCCCGGGTCGCTCGGGTCTACGCCCGGCGTTTCGCTGCCGCTGCCCGTCAATGCTTCTTGCAGCTCTTTGATGTCTTGGCAAATGTCGGCAAAGCTGCTGTATCCCGTGCCGGTCAGTAATTCGGTCACGATAGTATTCTTCCATTCTTCGAGGGCGGCCAGACGGTAGAGGATGCTTCCGGCTTCCGTTTCCTTGCCGATTTGTTGTTGCAGGGTGGTAAGTGAACTTACCGTGGTGGGCAATGCCTTGATGGCTGCCAAGATGGCCGGGTCGGAAATAGTCGTGGCCGCTTCTTCGCTGATTTTAGCTATCAGGTTGTTGATCTGGCTTACGTTTGCAGTCAGTTTGGCCAATTCCTGCCCGTTGTTCTTAATCCATTTCTCTACTTCCACCAAACGATTTTCTACGTCGGTAAGGTTTGTTACGGCCGCATCCAACTCAGACTTGATGCTGTCCACGGTAGCTTGGTCGGCTTTGTCGGCAATGGCTTTCTCCAAATCGGTACGCAGGCTGTTGACCTTGCCTTCCAACTCAGTCTTTTGTTGCTGAAGGTCGCTTTGCGTCTTATCCAAATCGCCTTCTATTCCATTTACCTGTGCGATCAGTTCGCTGACCTGAGAACTCAATTCGCCGATTTTGGTGATGTCGTTCTCTGTGATGGCTGTTTGGAGTGCAGCCACGGTTTCCTGTAAGTCCTTCACGGCCTGTGCGTCGGCTTTGCCTGCTGTCAGTGCGTTGATGTCCTCCTGTAGGGCAGCTTGAGCTTCTTGCAAGGCTTTCAGGGCTTCTGCGGTTGAAACATCTACCGTTTGTTTCAATGCGTCTACTTGCGATTGTAGATTGGCAATGTCGTCATCGTAATCTGAGCAGCCGACCCAAACCGGGGAACTGGCAATCAATGCGCAAAACATCGCAACACTAATAAACTTCTTCTTCATAATAAAACAAATTAATTAAAAAATATATGTTCTCTACTTTCCTGTTTTTAGAATCATATTCTTTTCTCTCTCTATGCAAGAGGTGGAAAAAGGGAATGTAGGCCTGTCTATTATATGTGAGTCATAGTGCTTTAGAACCATCTTCCAAATCTGTTCTTTCGTGTTTTTTTAGTAAATCATTTGTTTTTTCGAGAAAAAAAGACCGATTATTTTGTGGGTTTAAGTATTTTATCTACATTTGCATCGGATTTATCCACCTCTTGCATAGAGATGGAATAATAATATTGAGGATATATTGCTGAATAGGAGAACGTTGAAGTTTTTGTTGAAGACTGCCTGATTCGTTTCTTTATTTTACTTCTTCTATTTGCCGTTTCAAATATTTTTCTTGTTGCAGCATCAATGTTGCGGTGGTCCAGCGAAGTGAGATAGATGGAAGTGGTCTTTTCATTGGAATGCCCCATAGATTCGCTGATGACGTGCATCGGGATATGAAGCTTTAAGGCTTCCGAGGCCCATGAATGGCGCGGGACGTAAGAGGTGAGCGTGGCTTTCTCTCCTAACAATTCGGATAGCTTTTTTAAATTGAGATTGTATGTCCGTAAGGCTGAGTCGTAAACGGACTGTCGGAATTCTGTGGTTTTCATTACGGGGAAAAGAAAGTCCGATTGGGGAGAGGCGTATTTATTGATGATGGTTCTCATGATTCTGTCTACCTTGACAGAGAGCAGGCGTCCGGTTTTACTCCGATAATAGGAGAGGCGTCCGTTTTGCAGATTTTCCTTTTTTAGTTTGGCGAAGTCTATGAAAGGCATACCTTGTGCGAAAAAGCAAAATACAAATGTATCGCGACTGAATTCCATACTTTTATTGAGCTTCTTATATTGCATGAGTTTGATGATGACATCGATGTTTACAGCCCGTTTTCGGGTTTTGTCTACTCCCGTATAGACGTTGCCGAAGGGGTCTCGAAGTTTCAGATTGAGCATGGCAATTCCTTTTTTATAGGCCGCATGCAATGTACGGATATAAAAGGAACTGCTGTTTTTGGTGATACCACGTTCGTGTTGTAGGTAGGTTTCGTAAGATGCGATTAATTCTTCGGTGATAGATTCGAAGCTTACAGAGCAACAGTAGCCTTTGGTTTGGAGGAAATGTGTAAAGGAACGCAGGGATGATTGGTAGTTCGCAGATGTTTTGATTTTGTTGCGCATCTTTTTTTCTTGGATTTGATTTTGCATGAAAGACAAGAAGTCGGCTTTCTTGCTTTTACAGATTGTTGATTTCTTCATTTTACGATTTTTTGTGTAAGACAATACTGTGTTTTTTACTTTATCTTGCAGAAAAAAACAGACTGCCTTTAGGTGACAGTCAGATGGAGGGCGGACAATATAAAAAAGAATCCTTCTTGCCGGATGAACTCCATGCAAGAAGGATTCTTTTTTTAGGTAAAGAAATAAAAGAGCCTTGTTTAGAACAGCTTTTCCGGGTATTCTCCTGCTGCTACCAAGGAGGCAATCTTTTCTACTGTGGCTTCACGGTCGGCAGCGTATGTTACACCGAACCATTTGCTGGTAGTGTCGAGCACTTCTACCGTAGCGGTACCTTCGTTGATGAGCTTATTCACCATCAGCGGGATGAAGAACTCGGCTTTCGGGTTTTCCATGTTCTTCGGATTGCTCAGAAACTCTTTGAAATATTCTTCGCTATGCTGGAAGTAGTCGGGAGTGAAGCCCCACATGTTCATGCTGACCGGTACGTTCTCTTCCAACGGAATCCATTTGCCTTCTTCGTCTTTGTAGCAGATAGGACCGTCCACACGCATGATTTCCGTACGTTCCACCACATCTTTTAAGTGATGATGGTCGTCGTACATGCAGACACCACGTGCAACGGAGCCGTTTTCGCTGAGCGTATTGCAGCAACGGAAGCCCACCATAGCGTATGTGTTTTGGCAGCCTTCCGGCAATTCGCTCAGGAACTTGCCGATGGTGGCGAATGCGTCGCGGCCGTAGAAGTCATCACAGTTGATGACACAGAACGGTTCTTTGATGACATCTTTACCCATCAATACGGCATGGTTTGTACCCCATGGCTTTACACGGCCTTCAGGGCACGTAAAACCTTTGGGCAGTGCGTCCAGACTTTGGAATACCAACTCAGCCGGAATCTTTCCTTCGTATTTTGAAAGGATTTGTGTGCGGAATTGTTCTTCAAAGTCTTTGCGGATGACGAAGACAATTTTGCCGAAACCGGCACGGATGGCATCATAGATAGAATAGTCCATGATGGTTTCGCCATTCGGACCCAGCCCGTCCAATTGTTTCAAACCGCCATAACGGCTGCCCATACCGGCAGCCAATAAGAAAAGTGTAGGTTTCATATTCGTTCGTTTAAAAAGTTAAATATTTACGTTCTGTATTGCAAAAGTAGCTTTTTTATTTGAAAAAGTCGTGTTTTCGGCTTCTTTTTTTAAGCCCTTTGAACTGTTTGGGAAAACAGGAGGGGCCGTCCGTGCTACAGCCCGTTTTAGAACGGATAACCTACGGCAAAATGGTATCCCAGACTGTCTTTGAATTTCGGCATGTTGTAATAGCCGCTCTTTCCTGTGTCGTAAGGAGCGTGAAGTCCCACTCCGACATCGAAACGCAATACGAGGAAATCGAGGTCACAACGAATACCCAATCCGGTGCCTAAAGCCAAGTCTTTGCCGAATCTTGAAATGTCGAACGTTCCTCCCGGGCGGTTTACGTCTGCATCCAGAAGCCAAACGTTTCCAGCATCCAGGAATACGGCTCCGGAAAGCATAGAAACGATGGGGAAGCGATACTCGGCGTTCATTTCGATTTTGAAGTCTCCCATTTGGTCGATATAGGAATAGGCCGACGCGCCCGGAATATAGCTACCCGGTCCCACGCCGCGGACGGTGAACGCACGGATACTGTTGGCACCACCTACGCTGAAGAGATCGTTGTAAGGAGCTGCGGTAGAGTTTCCGTAACTGAATATCACGCCGGTTCCCACTCGCGTGGCGATACTTGTACGGGGGGTAAGGCGGAATTCTTCTCTGAACTCAGCCAGAAAACGGATATACTGTGCAAAAGGCACGTTGAAAAGTTTCTTGTCTTTTTGGTTGAACGGTTTACCGAAAGCGGCGTAAATACCGGAGGTGATGTTTCCGCTTTCTTTCACTTCAAAGATGAAAGTACGCGGATTGCGTGCCTTGCGCGGACTGGAATAAGTGAAAGTGTATCGCATGGAAGGAACGAACTGGTCGCGCATACTTACGTAGAGTGCCTGGTTGACGTTCATGATAGAGTCGAAAGTGGCGGTTGTACTCAACAGTTCGTCGTAATCCAAGCGGAACGGGACGAATTCGTGTTTGATTGTAGGACGCGCTTGGTAAGTATAGGCCGCCCGTGCGCTCAAAGACACCATGCCGAAATAGTTGGCCCGGTTCATCCATGTAGCATCCAGTACAAACGAGGTGCTCGTTTTGGCGCGTCGGGAGAACTTACGTGCCCCGGGAAATATCAGTCGGGGATAGTCCAACGACAATGAAGTACCGTATTCGTAGGAGTTGATGACGGAACTACGTCCCTGTACGGTGGAGTTGGTTTGCCATTCGTATGATCCGTGTACTTCGAATTTCAGCTTTTCCGCTCCTCGGAAAGCATTGCGTTTGGACATGCTGAACGAGAGTCCCGGACCGATCTGCCCATTGCTTTTAGAGGTTACCTTTGTGGTGAACTCCCCGTCGTAGGGTTTGTCCAAGATACCGGTGATTTCGATGTCGAGTGTATCGTTGAGTGCAGTGGTATCACGCGGAATGTATTTCAGGTTTACCGTGCTGAACACATTCATTTCCGAGAGTTGCTGTTGTACGAAGCTCATAATGTCCTGTCGGTAGAGCATGCCTTTCCGATAGAACAGATTACGCCGGAGGGCACCGAAGCGCAAAGGGATTTTGCCTTTCTTTCCTCCGTCATAATATAAGGTGTAATCGCGAAACTGTAGCGTGTCGGTCAGTTCATAAGAATCATTATTGAACAGATTGACGGTGGTCCGTCCGAGATAATACCTTTTGTTGGCCGATGCGGGAATGCCGTCAGCCGGTACGACTTGCAGTTGTACGAATCCCGGACGCTGTATAGTATCGGCACGATAGGTGATGTATTCCGGTTTGTAGTAGAAATAACCGGAATTGCGGAACATGTTATAAATACGGGTCCTTTCGGCATCGAGATTGATTACGCTGAACGGATCACCGCTGAAAAGGGTACGTTGCCGGAACGTTTCCCGTATCAGGCTGTCGCCCACAGCCGGAAAGCGCAGGTAGGCTATGGAGTCCAGACGAAACAGATTGCGCGGTCTGACGGTATAGCTGATTTTGGCCTTTTTGGGGTTCTTTTCCGGTAGGATTTCATAATCCACGGTACCGTTGAAATAACCGTAGTTCCGGAGTGTGTTTTGTGCTACGAGTGCGCGGGTTTTCGGATTGACGGTACTGATGAAGACCGGAGTACCTGCAAACGTATCGAATAACCATTTTGCGAAGCGTGACTTCTTGCCCACTAAAGCGTTGTATATCCACAGTCCGGTGGGAAACGGAATACGGTAGGACGAACTTCCGAACAGAGCGTTGTTCGGGGCGTAAGCCAGTGCCGCATCCACTTCTTCCTTCGCCGTTTCATACGCCTCTTCTTCGATACGTTGCACGGCGGCGATGGAGTCCTTTTGCTCCTGAGTCAATTCCTCTTTCCGTTTCAGCACAGACAAATCTCTTTGTGTGAGTAAATCGTCTACAGCTTTGTAAGCATCGGCCAGAGAGGTAATGACTCCTTCTTCCTCCTTTTGTTTAGCTTTTTTCTTGGCTTTCTTTTTCGACTTTTGGCCATAGTCTATTTCCTTGATACCGGTGTACAAAACCTCTTCTTCGGGAAGGTTCTTGGTCGTTGAGCACCCTGCCGCCAGACCGCAGCACAGGATCACACCACAATATATCTTCAGTCTTGTCTTCATCATTTCTTCTCTTTTTCGTGTTGAGGTTCATTCTTTTTTCTGTTCTTGAAGATAAACAGTTCCCCTAAACGTGTCATTTTACGCCTCAGTACGAGACCGGCTCCCATTTCGGTGATTTCGCCTTCCAACAAAGACTCATAACTCTTGTCATAGAATAGGGTGACGTAACGTGTGGCACTCTTGTCCAAGCGATATTCTAACGATACATTATCTATCAACGACTGGCCGGTGTTTTCCACATTCTCGCCCGTGGACACTTTACCGCCCACGATGATGCTCACACGGTTGCCCCAGAAGCGTTTGGCAAAGCGGAATGAGTAATCCGTGCGCTCCGTTCCTTCGGCCGTAGTTTCCTGGTCTACGCCGAGGCTCAAGTCTATGGTTTCAAGAGCCTTGCCTGCAATGTTGGTGATTTCGCTTTGCAACAAGGCGTTCAGGGCATTGGTCGTAGAGAATCCTCCGCTTTCATTATCTCCCAACAAGTACATGCCGGTGGCCAACATGGTGACGGCCACTTTCCCGCGCTCCTCTATCGACATGGCTGCGAGTTGGTTCTGTACGGTCATGTCTTCAGGGGCTGCGATGGTAAACTCCAGCCCCATGTTTTCCAACGTACGCGTGATGGACAGCCCCACTTCGAAGGAAACGGTGCGTGGGGTATCGTTTTCCGTCACGGTGGCACGCATACGTTCGGACGCCGAGATGTTCAAAGTAGGATTCAGGATAGGCCCGTTGAAATCCACATAACTGCCCGAGGCGATGGTGAATGTCTTCAAAGGGATAACCGGAAGTGAGTATTTCATTTCTCCGTTCAGCACCGTATAACGTCCGGTGAGCGTCAGTTCTCCCTGCGGAGTATAGTTCATGGTCAGCTCGCCGCCCCCTTCCAGATCAACGTATTTGGAGCGGTCGGCACTCAGCAGGCAGTGTACCTGTGTACCCTGGTCTATGCTGATTTGCATCATCACGTTCATGTTCATGGGCTGTACTTCTTCCTGGGTGGCCACGGTCGTAGTATCGCTGAAGTCTACGAACGTGACCAGGCCGCTCAACCGGTCTTCCGATGAAAGCGGAGTGTCTTTCAGCACGTACGTCACGTCGGTGCTTCCCAATACCCCCAAACGTCCGTTGATGTTGATATTGTTCAGATTCCCGGCCATCCGTGCATTGACATCCACGTACACTTTTCCGTAGGCCGATGCCTGTTGGGTGCGTTTGGCGTTGATGAGTTCGAAGTTGGATGCATTCATTTTCAGGTCGAGCAAGATATTATCGAAGTTGGCGAAATCCACCGTTCCGTCGAACACGAGCGGGTTCTTTCCTGTGGAATATACGTTCAACTTGTCTAAATTCAGGTGGCTTTGCCTTACCTTGATGGTATCATCCTCCAGACGCAGGTTCAAACTGTACTCGGATGACGTTATTTTCATGGCTTTGGTGGCCAGCCATCCTTCTACGACGGGTCGGTCGGTCGGGCCGCTCACCTTCATGCAGCCGTCGGCCATACCGCCTAAAGCCGCCATCTGGTCCGGGACAAAACCGTTGGCCAACGACAGCGGGAAGTCTGCCAAATCCAAGTCCGCCTCTATCGTTCCGCTTTTGCCGTTGTCTTTGTAAGCTCCTGAAAGCGTCAGGACTTCTGCTTCGTTATGCGAAATACGTGCATCTACGAAATGCGTCCCGTCGTTGTTGGGCAGGTAGACCATTCCCAGGCCGATATTGCCCAGCGGTGCATCTTCGTACGCCATGTCTTTCACCGAGACGTCGGCTACGACGGACAGGTTTTCCTCCGTTTGTATCAAGTGGGCGTCGGTTTGCATTAATCCGGAGATGCGTGGAGCGTACGGAATGACGGCGGTCAGTTCCTTTAGGTTTACATGGTTCAGGTTGACGGACAGGTCTTGCAAAGCTTCCGGATTGGGCGTCGAGTAAATCCTGGCTCCCGTTCCGTCGTCAGCGAGCATATTCACATCCGCTTCCACCCGCCTGTCGTTCCCCAGGAATATGTAGTTATCCTCGTTGATATCGAATTTTCGATAGGCGATAATCGGATGAATTTGTGAGAACACAATTTTGATGCCATTGTCTTGCACGTCGGCTCTCAGCCCCAGATCCACTCCTTTTTTACGCTTGTCGTCCAGATAAATCAAATTGATTCCCGCTCCGGTGGAGTGCAGATAAGCATTCAGCCGGGACTCGAATACGAATTGTTTGTTCTTGGGGCCGTTTCGCACCCGTCCGTCCATTTTTACGCCGGTCGTATCCTGAAAGATGTGCATCTGTATCGTATCCAGTAAGATGCCTCCTGCATTCATCGTGTAAATATGGCCGCCTCCGTTCAGGCCGATTTCGGGGTCGGCATTCAGGTTCAGCTTCAATTCGTTGAGAGAGTAGCCCATAGCCGTCAGATAGTTGGCCACGGGGTTGTTTTTTCCCGACACCATATTGAGCGTCATGCGTGGCAGGAAAATCTTGAGTGAGTCCTGATTCAGATGCCGGCGTTGCAGTTGCTGGTCGGCCACAGCCATGAATTCTTCGCTTTTTTTCATCAGCGTCTCATATCCGTCGCGGCCGTCAAGATGCAGTTTGAAGTCACCGGCCGAAATGTCGGCATACGTAGTGTCCGGAAGAGCCAGCACATTCATGGCCAAATCTTTGGGGCGGAATACCGAATCCTGCATTATGAGAGAGATATCCGATACCGTTCCGTGTACCGTATGAGCGTTTTTCAGGTTCGTACTGCCGTCCATGTGCAAGCACATGCCGGCCTTGAACGGTTTGTCAGTCAGTCGCAGGGCATACAGGTCGATGCTGCGCATATCCATACTGAAAGTCAGGTCGGTATTATGTCGGCTCAGCAGCGCGTCGATTCTGGAACGCATATCCAATAGCGGGTTATGGCTGTCGAGCGCGACGTGACCGTTACCTTTTTGTAATCCGGCATCCAGTTTGATGTCACTGAGATGCAGTTGTCCGTATTGCAGGCTTTCTAATGTCATGTCGGCCTGCATCCGGGTATGCCGGTTGAAGAAATCCGTTCCGACGCCCTTGGCAGATGCCGTGAGGGACAGGCCGTACAGGGAATCTTTGGGTAAGAAGTGATGGAGTTGCAGGTCCTTTATGGCCAGTTTCGCCTGGTAGGCCATGCGTGCCGCGTCGAATCCTCCTTTTACTTGCACGTTTCCTTTTCCTTCCCTTAAACGGAGGTCAGCGGTGTATTTTTGTCCGTTCAGCCCCACATTCCCGTCCAGTCGCATCGGGGGCAGGGCTATGTCTTTCAGCGCCTCTTCTCCGGCCAATGCCCTCGCAAAATCGAGATTGCGTGTACGCAGGTTCAGATTCACGTGTCCCGACCTTCGTACGGAGTCCGCCAACCGGAACATCTTTCCGTCGGCTTTCAGTTCGAAAGCGCCGGCCAGCCGTGCTTCTGCGGTCGTGAGGTTCAGCGTATCCAGATTCCCGTCGGCCGACAACCGTAAGATGACGGGGGAGTTGGGATAAGCCTTGACAAAGGCCGGGGGCAATCCTCCGGCAAACAATAATACGTCCTGTTTGCCCAGTTCTCCCATAAGCCGGGCGGACATTTTTCCTTGGGGCTGTTCGGCTACGGCGGAAAGGTCCATGTCAGCTTGTGTCCTGATGTAAGAATCCGGGGTGCGAAGTACCAGTCCGGGTACATGCAGAGAAGTGGAATCCATATTGAAGTGCCCTGTCAGCGAACGGATTTCCAGACCGCTTTTTTCTTTCATGTGCGTTTCGCGCAAAGCCAGTGAAAGCCCCAAGGCGTTTCCGTCGAATGTGATACTGTCGATGCCCAGGCCGATGTCCCGAAGTGCGATATGGTTGACATCCAGTCCTTCTGCGGTTTTCTCGTATGGCAGGTCGTAGAATAGCGAATCGGCGTGCAAGTCGAAAGTTTCCACCGTGTACAAGGCTTGTCCTAAGTCTATGAGACCGTTCCGCAGGGCTGCCGTAAGGATTCCACCCGAAACGGTCATACTGTCGCCCGGCATGCTGAACCGTACCCGGGTGCGTGCCAGATCCACTTGCCCAAGGGCGATTTTCCAGTTCACCGGCGAACTGGCGGTCGTGTCTTCCGTCGTGGAATCGGTCAGAGCGATAGCCACGTCGGCATCCGAAAGAAGGGCCGTATTCACCGTCACCATTTCCTGCGGGATTTCTATACCGTGGGAGTTTACGAAGAAACGTCCTATGCTTCCCTTGATTTCCACCCCGGCAATCATGGATTTGGTATTGACTGCGGCACGGGTCAGTTCGATGCCTTCCACGTCAATTTCCCCGTGTAGCAGGGATGCGAAACTCAAATCCACGCTCAGACGTTCCACATCCAGCAGACTGTCGTCCTGCCCGTCTATTATTTGCACGTCCTGCAAGTCGATATCGAAAAGGAAGGTCAACCGCAGTCGGCCTATATGCACTTTCATACCGGTGGTCTCAGACAGATAGGCCGTGGCCTTGCGTACGGCAAAATCTTGTATGGGGGGAAGATAAAGCAGTGTAGCCGATATGAAGAATAGTATGATAGGGGTGAGTAAAATGCCGATTACCCATTTCAGGATTCTTTTTTTCATAATCTCAGTTATAGTGTACTACAAAGGAACGGCTTTTTTTTGAATTCGGGAGGATTTTTTCACAAAAATAAAATAAAAACTCCATGAATTCATTATTTTTGCAGGATAATAATCGTCATCCGTCGGTTGCATGAATTTGAAAAGTATGATTTATATCGCGTGCTGCATGGCTGTAATGTCTTGCGGTCCGCAAAAGAAGAAAGCAATGGAAGAGACTGAAGTACTGATAGAAACCTCTATGGGCGACATGAAGGTGAAGTTGTATAACGATACGCCCAAGCATCGTGATAATTTCATCAAGTTAGCCCGTGCGGGGGCGTACGACAATATTTTGTTTCATCGTGTCGTACGAGGCTTTATGGTGCAGACCGGAGACCCGGCCCTCAAACCCGGGGGAATGAAACCGGCCGTGGATACTGCGGCCTACCGTTATACGATTCCGGCAGAAATCCGTTATCCGCGCCATTTCCATAAGAAAGGCGCATTGGCGGCAGCCCGTATGGGGGATGACGTGAATCCCGAAAAGGCCTCCAGCGGTACGCAGTTCTATATCGTGACGGGGAAGACCTATACGCCAAGTTCGTTGATGGAGCTTTATTCGGCCATTTACCAAAGCCGGGTGGATACGCTTTACGAGGAACTTTCGCGAGGCCATCTCAAAGAAATGTACCTGATGCGCCGTCGTGGCGAAACCGAAAAGTTGGGAAGCCTGAAAGACTCTTTGTTGCATGAGGCGGAAGCAAAGGTGGCCGCCCATCCGCCTGTGCCGTTCGACGAAACGCAGAAACAGGCCTATACCACAGTGGGCGGTGCGCCCCATCTGGACGGAGAATACACCGTGTTCGGCGAGGTCGTGGAAGGACTGCAAGTGGCTGAGGCCATAGAAAAAGTGCATACGGCAAAAGAGCGCCCTTTGCAGGAGATTGTGGTACGTAAGGTGACGGTTTTGGAATAGCCGTCAACTGTATTTCACGTATCCTAAACGCGTATATTTCACGCCCTGACTCTCGTAATGTCCCATGACGCGGGCGGAAAGCGTGATTTCCATGCCGGGCAAAAGCTGGCGGCTGAAGCAACTCAATGCTTTGGGCGTCTGGCTTCTTCCGGCCGCTTTTTCGGTGAAAGTATAACGGTTTCCTTGGCTGTCTGCGGCCAGAATGCGTTGGTCGATATAAAAGTCCGGCTTGTAAGTGTCCACTTGCTGTTTGACATATAAGATTTTCAGTCGGAGGGCTTCCAGTTTTTCTCCTTTCTCCCCGACGTAACGGCTGGGCGAACGATAGGCAGGCCGTCGCGGGGGACTGAGTTCCGCGTGTACCATGGCAAAACATTGTGCGGTTTCTTTTAGTTTCAGGAGCTTTTTCTTTTCCGGTTCGAAGCGGTTGGCCATCCATAGCACGTAGTTCGGGTCGATGTAGTAGACTTCCGCGATGCGTTTGCCCCGGTATTTTCCGAAAGTCAACGTGTCGTAAGTCTGTTCGTAATAAGGAATGAAAAAAGTATTGTCCACCCACTTCAGGGTTACCTTGCAGTGCTTCAGCAAGTCCATGGCTTTGCCTGCGGCCATGACGAATGTATCGGCCAGCGTACGGATAAAGAGGGGAGGGCGTTCGTCTGTGAATATGCGCCACAAGGCATAATACCGCCGGTAAGGCGTAGCGATGCTGATGGCATAAAAACCGTTTTCGGATGTCCGTCCGGAGTTGAACGTCGCGACGGTAGCCGTGACGCGTGCCATGTCCGTTTCCGGAATCGGTTCGTAAAATCGTATGTTGTTCTTGATGGCTCCTTTCTACGGCATGTATCACCGTATGCAAATATACACAAAAAAGAAATCATTTCCAAGCGATTTCGTGCGAAATGGAGGGCGGGAAGTTGTCATTTTGTTACTTTTCGCATTTCAATTCGATTATGGAAAACCGCTTTCAGCTCTCTTTAAGGCGTATGTTTTGAATAAATATTCATATTGCGAGCCGGTTATGCAATGATATTCCGTATATATACAATTTACCATGAGGAAGAAAATTTTTCGTTTGCAGGCGAATGAAAAATCATTTGCCGCAGAACGGTTTCACAGAGTGGATAAAAACGGGGACGAATGCCCGGGAAATGGTGGAACGGCGGGAGGAAAAGTCCGTTTTTTCCTCTATTTGGAGACCGGAAAATGTCGTCATCCGTGTGTCGTTTTGCCATGATAACCCTGCGGATGCTGACGGGTTTCCATGGGGATGCGGACGGTTGGGCATGCCAGATGTCCGAATGAAAGCCGGACCGGATACAGGCTGACTTTTTGTTTATGGGTAAACACGAGAGAATGGCGTATTTGCACCGATTGTTCAGTTGGGCTGCAAATACGCCATTCTCGTATGCTTGGATTTGACTTTTTGACAGAATGTCAAGTTCCGGAAGGAGGGAGCCGAAGCCGCTTTCTACCGCTTGTCCCCATGAGGATGGTTGAGGGTTTGTTGCCGCTGCACCAGTGTCTCGGCACATTGGAGCATGGCAAAACCGTATTGCTTCATGTCGCGGAAAACAGGGTCGTCCTCGGCAGCCTGTACCGTCATACCCTCCGTGCGGTATCGGATTTCCTGTTGCGTGTCCGGAAAGTAAAGGAACAGGCGTGACGAGTCCCTCACGCCGATGAGGTTGTCGGCCGTGAAATACATATAAGGACGCTTCTCTTTCAGCAAATCCACACCGAAATCGTTTTGCACGTAACCGATACCCAACAGGCCCAAAAGGGTCGGGGCCAAATCCACCTGCCCGCCGTAAGCATCCACGATGCGCGGAGCTATGTCCCGCCCGTAAATCATGAGCGGGATGTGGTTATACGATTGCGGGCTTTCGCATTCGGGCGTGCCCACCAGTTTGCCGTGGTCGCCCAAGAGGACAAACAGCGTATGGTCCGCCCAAGGGCGTTTGAGGGCTTCCGTCATGAAGTTCCGGATGGACCAGTCGGCATATTCCACGATTTGTTCTTCCGTCGTCCGGCTGTGCGGATGGAAGTAGGGAGGGATGATGTAAGGCGGATGGTTGCTGATGGTGAGCAGGACGCTGAAAAACGATTGTCCGCTTTGGGCTTGCCGGTCGAGTACGGGCAGAGCGTATTGGAATAGGAAGTCGTCTTGTACGCCGAATCCGTTGACCACCTTGTCCGCCGGGTAGTTTTCCTGCGAATAAATGTCGTCGAAACCGTTGGTACGGAAAAAGGCGTTCATGTTGTCGTATTGCGATTCGTGCGTCATGAAGAACATGTTATGGTAACCGTTTTCTTTCAGTACGGTGGGCAGGCCGGAGTAGACCGGAATGACGGAGCCTTTCATGGCGTTGCGCTTCATCATGGCCGGGAACGAATAGAGCGAGGAATACATGCCATGGTTGGTGTGGATGCCGGATGAATAGAAATGGCTGAAGCTGAGCGATTGTTGCCACAGACTGTCGAGGAAGGGCGTAAGGCTGGTTTCGTGACCGAAAGTTTGCATCAGGTGAGCCGACATGGACTCCATGAGGATGACGACCACGTTGCGGCGTGTCGGCAGGCTGTTGGCTTCCACTCGGCGTGCGATGGGCGATATGCCGTCCATGCCCTTCCGTCCGAGGAGGGTTTGCACGCGGGCTATGGCTTCGTCTTCCGCCATGAGGTGCAGGAGGCGGTTTTCCTTCCGGTTGTCGTCGATGGCACTGGTCATCAGGTTGAATACCGGGTTAATTCCTAATTGGTTCAGGAAGGCATCATTGCAGTAATACGCCTGGCTTACTTTTATGGGGTTATAACCCCGCCGTCCGCGGATGCCGAAAAAGCACAAGCCTATAAGGGCGGCTCCGGCCACAAACGTAAGGGCGGCGGCCTTCCATCTGTTTGCCGGGGGCGCGGCGTTCCGGCTTAAAAGGAAGAACGCGCGTGACAACCGGAGGGTGATGCAGGCAAAAGCCGCGATGGCTGCCAGTCCCAAAGCGATGGGAAGGTAATAGGACGTTTCGCCGAATACCATTCCCGCCGTGGTGCCTGCGTAGTCGAACCAGTTGAATATGGAGGAATTGATGGGCTTGAAGAAGTAGGCGAAATAAGGGATATTGGCTGCGGAAATGATGAAACACAGCGAATAGAAAAAGATGAAGAAGAACGCAGAGGAGCGGTAAAGCCAACGGGCGGTGTAGCCGAACCATCCGGCTATCCAGAATACCGCCAACGGCAGCAGCAGGATGTAACAGGCGATGACGTTGTCGAACCAGAGGCCGCGCAGGAACGCCACGCTTTGCAAGGCATAGTCTTCCGATATCTCTTTCGGGAAATCATAGTCTGTGGCGATAAAAAGCGCGACACGGAGTCCGAAGAAGAACAGCAATGCTACGAGATGTACACTTAAAAGGTAACCTATCGAGCGGATGAAACGCCCGGCAAAAAGTCTTTTCATCATGATGACGAGGATGTTAATTTTCTGTAATTGGTCGCGAATTTAGGAAAAAAGATTGTATCTATATAAAATCAGCCGCTACTTTTTTCTTTTTAAAAGTTGAAAAATGCTTTTTGCCTTGGCAGAAAAGAATTATCTTTGCGTCCGTTATTATAAATAAGTTTGGGAGCGCGTGCGAGGAACGCGAAAAACACTTCAACTATGGACAAGAAAAAGATAATCATCATTGCTTCGGTCGTAGTCTTGCTCCTTTGTGCGGGATTAGGCTACATGGTCTATTCTTACATGCAGGAAAATGCAGAGAAAGAGGAAATGCTGAAACTGGCGGAAATGGACAAAAGGGAGATGGAAAACGAATATGCCCGCTTTGCCCAGCAGTACAGCGAAATGAAAACGCAAATCAACAATGATTCGCTGATCGCCCAGTTGGACAAGGAGCAGCAACGGACGGAAGAGTTGCTGGCTGAATTGAAGCAAGTGAAAGCCACTGATGCGGCCGAAATCATGCGTCTGAAAAAAGAATTGGCCACGTTGCGCAGCATCTTGAGAAGCTATGTGCATGAAATAGATTCGTTGAACCGAGTAAACGAGCAGCTTCGTAGCGAGAACCAACAGGTGAAAGCCCAGTACACCCAGGCTACGCAGACTATCACGAACCTGTCTACGGAAAAGGAAACGCTGAGCGAGAAGGTGGCCATCGCTTCCCAACTGGATGCCACGGGCATTTCCATGGTCGGACAGAACAAGCGTGGGAAGAAGGCCCGTAAAGTCAAGGATGTGAAGAAGTTTGTCGTCAGCTTTGTCATTGCGAGGAACATTACGGCACAAGCCGGAAACCGGAGTATTTATGTGCGCATCACCAAACCGAACAACGAAGTGCTGACGAACGGAGGAACGTTTGTCTATGAGAACCGGAACTTGGAGTATTCTGCTAAAAAGGATATCGAATATAACGGAGAAGCTACGTCGGTGACGGTATATTGGGATGTCAATGAGTTTTTGAGCAAGGGTACTTATCGCGTGTCGGTTTTTGCCGATGGGCATAATATCGGAAACGCAAGCTTCAACTATGAGAAGTAGAAATGTTGAGGAATGTGCAATATGTACGAAAATAGGTTAAATCATGAGGATTTGACCTATTTTTGTTATACTTTTGCATCGTTGCCTATGCAATTTTCAGGTGACGATCAAGCGGAATATTAAAAACAGACAAGATGAAAAGACTTTTTGGCTTTTTGATTCTCGCGGCTTTTTTCAGCATGTTACACGCGCAGCGTGTGCTCAGCCTGGATAGTTGCCGGAATATGGCCATTGCAAACAACAAGAGCCTGCTGATAGCCAAAGAAAGGATGCGGAAGGCACATTATGACCGGAAAGCGGCATTTACCAACTTCCTTCCGGATTTCTCAGCCACGGGAACGTACATGTATTTCAGTGATGAAATTTCATTGTTGAACGACGGGCAGAAATCGGCTCTGAACCACATGGGAACCTCGTTGCAGCAAGGGTTGACACAGGCGGCTACTCCTATCATCCAGCATATCGCACAGACGAATCCCCAGTTGGCGGCTTCTTTGCAGCAGGCCATACAGAGCGGAAAACTGGACGGCATGTCCACGGCTTTAAACCAGTTGGGCAATGAACTGACGGATGCCTTGCGGACGGATACCCGTAACATGTGGGCTGGAGCTGTGACACTGATGCAACCTTTGTATATGGGGGGTAAAATCAGGGCTTATCACCGTATCACGAAGTTTTCCGAAGCATTGGCGCGTACGCAGCATGATGCCCAGTTGCAGGATTTGATTCTCAACACGGACGACGCCTATTGGACGGTCGTGTCGTTGAGCTATAAGAAAAAGATGGCGGAGAGCTTCCTGGACTTGGTAAACCGTCTGGACGGCGATGTGGAGAAGATGATACGGGAAGGAGTGGCTACCAAGGCGGACGGATTGACGGTAAAGGTGAAAGTAAACGAAGCTGAAATGTTATTGACTAAGGTTGACAATGGTTTGGCTTTGTCTAAAATGGTGCTTTGTCAGTTGTGCGGTATGGATTTGGACACGAAGTTCACGCTGACGGATGAAAATCGCGAGTTAGCGAGCGCAGAGACAAGTTCGCTTGCCTCTGCCGAGCGTGAGCGATTTATGCAAAGCCGGACGGATTTGCAAGTGTCGGAGACGGTACCCGATGATGCCGTACAACGGGCGTGGACTAATCGTCCGGAATTGAAAAGTTTGGATTGGGCTCATAAGATATACGAAGACAAAGTACGGGTGGTTCGTTCGGAAATGCTGCCTTCGTTGGCTTTGACCGGTGGGTATTTGGTTTCCAATCCTTCATTGTTGAACGGTTTCGAGAATAAGTTCCGTGGGATGTGGAACGTGGGCATCATGCTTTCCGTGCCTATTTTTCATTGGAATGAGGGTATATATAAGGTAAAGGCTGCCAAAAGTGAAGTCAATATCGCCCGTTTGCAGCAGACCGAAGCGCAGGAAAAGATAGAATTACAGGTCAATCAAAGTCTGTTTAAGAATACGGAAGCACAAAAGAGACTGGCTTTGTCGGAGAAGAACATGGAAAAAGCGGAAGAGAATCTCCGTTATGCCGATAAGGGATTCAAGGAAGGAGTGGTTCCCGTGACGAATGTCATGGAAGCCCAAACCGCCTGGCTTTCCGCCCAGTCGGATAGGATTGATGCACAGATAGACTTGAAATTGGCACAGACTTATCTGCAAAAGGCTATGGGTACGTTAGGCCCGGGATTATAATGAGAATGAAACCTTGACGATAATAAAATGTAAATGGATGTATGGAACTCAAGAAACAAAATAATAATGTGATATGGGCGTTGGTAACGCTCGTGGTGGTCATTGCGGCCGTGGCTGTGGCAGGCATGCTTCTGTTGGGGCATGACGATGAGTCGATTCAGGGACAAATGGAGGCGTCTGAATATAGGGTTTCCAGTAAGGTGCCGGGTAGGATATTGCATTTCTATGTGAAAGAGGGCGATCACGTGAGAGCCGGGGATACGCTGGTCGTATTGGAGGCTCCGGATGTGGCTGCCAAACTGTCGCAGGCCGAAGCAGCCGGTCAGGCAGCTCAGGCGATTAAAGAGAAAGCCGACCGTGGGACGCGGGCAGAACAGTTGCAGGGGGCATACGAGATGTGGCAAAAGGCGAAAGCCGGTCTGGACATCGCCGAGAAGTCTTATCGTCGGGTCGACCGTTTGTTCGAAGAAGGAGTGATGAGCGCGCAGAAGCGTGACGAGGCTTATGCGAATTACCAGGCGATGAAAGCCACGGAACGCGCCGCGCGGGCACAGTACGAAATGGCGCGTAACGGGGCGCAACGTGAGGACAAGGAAGCGGCAGCCGCACAAGTCGCACGTGCGAAGGGGGCGATTGCCGAGGTGGAGTCTTACATGAAAGAGACTATATTATTGGCGCAGATGGACGGTGAAGTCTCCGAGATTTTCCCCGAAACGGGGGAATTGGTCGGTACGGGAGCGCCTATCATGAACATTACGATGCTGGACGACCGTTGGGCGACATTCAATGTGCGTGAAGATTTGTTAAGCGGTTTGGCCGTAGGAAAAGAATTCACGGCGTACGTGCCTGCTTTCGGTAAAGACATCAAACTGAAAGTGACTTACATGAAGGACCGGGGAACTTATGCGGCATGGAAAGCTACCAAAACCACCGGACAATTCGACCTGAAAACGTTTGAGGTGCGTGCGGTTCCGGTGGGAGTGAAGGAAGTGCTTCGTCCGGGCATGTCGGTCATCATCAAACGATAAGGAGGCAACGGGCATGCAGGCGTCTCATGGTATAGCAGGCATTATGGTGCGTGAGTTACGGCGGCTGGTTTCCCGGCCGTTGTACCTTTGTTGTATGGTAGCGGCTCCACTCCTTTGTTGCCTGTTCTTTACCACGCTGATGTACGAGGGGTTGCCCAAGGATATGCCCGTGGGAGTGGTGGACGAAGACAATACGTCCACTACGCGGGAAATATTGCGTAACATGGATGCTTTCAGTCAAGTGCACCTGACAGAAGATTATGCCTCGGTCAGTGAGGCGCGGCGAGCCATGCAACAAGGTAAAATTTATGCTTTCTACTATATCCCGGAGGGCACTACCGAGAAGATTTTGTCGAGCCGGCAGCCCACGGTGTCTTTTTATACCAATAACAGCCTGCTTATTGCCGGCTCATTGATATATCGTGATTTACGTACGATGTCCGTATTGGCCAATGCTTCGGTCGGCTTGCAGACGTTGCAGGCCAAAGGAATGGACGAGCGTACGGCTATGGCTTTCTTGCAACCGATCGTCATCGACACGCACGCCTTGTCTAACCCGTGGCTGAACTATTCGGTTTATTTGAACAATACGATTCTGCCCGGCATCTTGATGATTATGATATTCATGGTCACGGTCTTTGCCATCGGGAGCGAAATCAAGGAGGGTACCGGGAAGGAGTGGTTGGCCATGGCGGACAACCGGATGTGGAATGCTCTCGTGGGCAAATTGCTTCCTCATACGGTCATCTTTTTCAGCGTAGCCGCAGCTTACGACGCTTACCTTTATGGCATATTGGGGTTCCCGTGCCATAGCGGTATTGGTCCGCTGTTGTGTGCCGCTTTTTTGATGGTGCTGGCGTCGCAGGCTTTCGGAGTATTTCTCATTTCTGTCCTGCCCACGTTGCGGTTGGCTCTGAGTGCCAGTTCGTTGTGGGGCGTCGTTTCGTTCTCCATTTCGGGTTTTTCGTTTCCGGTGATGGCTATGCATCCGGCTTTGCAAGTACTGAGTAATTTATTCCCGTTGAGGCATTATTTTCTGATTTATGTCAGTCAGACGCTGAACGGCTACCCGATGGTTTATGCTTGGAAGCCTTATTTGGCTTTGTTGTTGTTCGTTTTACTTCCGTTGCTATTGCTCAAGCGGTTGCGTACGGTCATGTTGAACTATGATTATATACCTTAATCTGTCATGAGAACGATAAAAGAATTGCATATCCTATTCCGTGAGGCTGTCAGTGATACGTTTTTTATATGGCGTAAGGAAGCCGGTCGCGTGGTGCGTGACCAGGGAGTACTGATCTTTTTTATTCTGGTACCGGTACTTTATCCCTTGCTCTATGCTTTTATTTATACGGGAGAAACGGTCAGGGAAGTCCCGGCGGTGGTGGTCGATGGGGCGAATACGGCTCTCAGCCGCGACTTTGTCCGCAGGGTCGATGCTTCTCCCGATGTAAAAGTCGTGGCGCGGACGGGAAATATGGAAGAGGCGAAAGAATTGATGCGCCGCACGAAAGCGTATGGCATCATCCGTATTCCGGATGATTTCAGCCGTAAGGTCAACCGGATGCAACAGGCGTATGTCGGTTTGTACTGCGACATGAGCGGATTGCTTTACTACAAAGCGCTGCTGACGGCGTGTACGGACGTGTCTTTGGATATGAACACCGAATTGCAGATCAAACGGATGGGGAATACCACCGTGCGGCAGGATGAAGTGTCTACCGCACCTTTGTTGTACGAGAGTGTGGCTTTGTTCAATCCGACGAACGGGTTTGCCTGTTTCCTGATTCCGGCTGTGTTGATGCTGGTCATCCAGCAGACGCTGCTTCTGGGTATAGGACTGATAAACGGTTCTGCCCGCGAACGGGCTACGTTGCATACCCAACTGGTTCAAGGGGCAGGGAGAGGTACGGTGCGTTTGGTGTTGGGCAAGGCACTGTGCTACCTGATGCTGTATGCTTTGGTGAGCGTGTGGGTGTTGATTGTAGTGCCACAACTGTTCCATTTGGCTCAAATTCCTCAGGCATCCGACTTGCTGGCGTTTATGGTGCCTTATTTGTTGGCATGTATATTTTTTGCCATGACGTGTTCTATTCTGGTGTACCAGCGTGAGACTTGTATGTTGATATTTGTATTCACCTCCTTGCCCTTGTTGTTCATTTCGGGGATTTCATGGCCGGGAGTGGCTGTGCCCGATTTCTGGAAATATGTATCTTGGTTGGCCCCTTCCACGTTCGGCATCAACGGTTTCGTACGTATCAATACGATGGGGGCTTTATTGGAGGATGTGACATTCGAGTATGTCGGCCTGTGGATTCAGGCTGGAATATATTTCTTGACGGCTTGTGCGGCTTATTATTACATGATAGGCGAGAGCCGGAAAATCGCGAGTAAGCGAGCGCAGACCGAGCTTGCTCAGGCTCTGCCGAGCGAGAGCGATTTATCTAAAAAGGCGGAATCATTAAACTAATCCATATTCATGAAAAAGTTATTTCTGATGGTCATGGCCGTTTGGGCCGGACTTGCAGGGACGGCGGCTGCACAAAATTCTCTTTCTCCCGCCGAGGCTACGGTTTACGAAGGTGACAAACTGGCAGACGAAGGCGCATGGTGCTGGTTTGCCGACCCGCGTGCGTTGCATTATGAGAATGCAAGCGGTACGATAAACAGCAGTTATGTCGGTTATATTGACGTGCATGGGGCTGTGAAGGCCGTTCAATATGACTTTTTGAAGGGAAGGAGGTCGGAAGTGCTGATACGCTCTTATTTCCAACCGGATGACCATAACAATCCGACGTTTCTGGTACTGCCGGACGAACGTGTCATGATATTCTATTCGCGGCATACCGACGAACCCTGTTTTTATTACCGTATTTCCCAAGTCCCCGGTGACATTACGACGCTGGGTGAAGAGAAGAAAATCCTGACGAAAGACAATACGACCTATCCTTCTCCTTTCATATTGTCCGACGACCCGGAGCATATCTACTTATGCTGGCGTGGTATCCGTTGGCATCCCACCATCGCACGGTTGTCGTTGCCGGATGAGAACGATGAAGTGCAGATAGACTGGGGGCCTTACCAGATGGTGCAGTCCACGGGGGCGCGTCCGTATGCCAAATACTATTCCAACGGGAAAGACCGTATCATGTTTACCTATACGACCGGTCATCCGGATAACGAAAATCCGAACTGGTTATACCTGAACCGTGTCAACATCAAGACTTTGCAACTGGAAGACGTGCAGGGCAAGGTGTTGTCAACCATTGCCGACGGACCGTTTAAGGTGAACCGTACGGAGCAATATGCCGTAGATTATCCGGTAGCGGTCGTGGATCATACACCCGGTGTGCGTGACTGGGTGTGGCAGGTGGCTACCGACAAGCAGGGGCATCCGGTGATAGCCATGGTCAAAATCAGTGGAGACAAGAAGAAACACGATTACTATTATACGTATTGGGACGGACAAGCCTGGAAGGAAATCTTCTTGGCGCATGGCGGAGGGCATTTCCACCAGACACCGGATATCGAACGTTGTTACAGCGGCGGCATGGCCATAGATCCGGCACATCCCGAGGTGGTGTATTGTTCCGTGCCCGTCAGCGGGGCGTTCGGATGTGTGTATGAGATTGTCAAGTACACGGTGGATGTCCGCAGTGGGGACGTGAAGGCAGAGCCTGTTACCCGCCATTCCCGTAAGAACAACGTGCGGCCTTACATTCTTCCGGATTCCGAAAGTTCGCCTTTGCGTCTGGCGTGGATGCATGGCGACTATTTCGATTGGATTGTCAGTTCAGCCCGTCCGGGGTATCCCACATCCGTTTACGGCGATTTCCGCTGGGAAGAAGAGCCTGTGAAGCTCGAAGAGAGGCTGTTGTCCCGTGGAGAGCGTTTGACGTTCGAGTCATCCGCTTCTGACCGTGGGCTGAAGATGAATTTTGGCAAAAAATGCCGGAAAGGCGATTTCACGATATTTGTGTCCGTGGAGACGGACGGGCAACCTTTGCACGGCACGGTTTGCAAGGGGAAGAATTGGTCGTGGGAGGCTGATTCCGCTTTGTTCAAACCTTGTTTGACGATAGGGAAGCAAATCGTCAGGAGTTGTAACGTATTGGGTACGGCTGACAGTTGGTTGCGTTATGGGCGCGGGACGAATGGCAAGTGGTATCCGGTGGAGCCGTATTCCCGCTTTACGTTGGCCGTAGTGGCCGAAGGCGGTCGTTTGACCACGTATGTCAACGGCTTGGTAGACCAAAGTATGGAGGGCGATTGTGATTTGCGTGGCTTGCTGTTGGGCGCTTGCAATGGCCGTATCGGTAGCTATGCGGTGTACCATCGTGCTTTGAATCCTGCAGAAATCGCCCGTTTGGATTCTCAATGTCGTTAAGTTCCGCTACTTTAAAATAAAGCAGGATGCGGTTCGGCGTAGTCAAATTAGAAAAACTTCGTTTTTATTTGTCTCTGCGCTCACCTTTCATTACTTTTGTAGCAAAATTATAAAGCATTGGTATCAGTTGAGAAATTAAGAGTGGAGTTCGGGGCGACCCCGTTGTTTCAAGACGTTTCGTATGTCATCAATGACAAAGACCGTATCGCCCTTGTGGGAAAGAACGGGGCCGGGAAGTCCACCATGTTGAAGATTATAGCCGGACTGCAACAGCCCACTTCGGGAACGGTGGCTGTTTCCGGCGGTTCCACCATCGGCTATCTGCCGCAGGTGATGGTGTTGAGCGACGAGCATACGGTGCGTGAAGAGGCGGAACAGGCTTTTTCCCATATCAGCCAAATGCAGGAACGGCTCGACCGGATGAATCAGGAACTGGCAGACCGTACGGATTACGACAGTGAAAGCTACATGGCTCTCGTGGAAAAGTTTACGCATGAGAGCGAGCGTTTTCAGATGATGGGCGGCATGAATTATCAGGCCGAACTGGAACGCACTTTGATGGGGTTAGGGTTCGCGCGCGAGGATTTCGACCGTCCTACCCGTGAGTTCAGCGGAGGATGGCGTATGCGTATAGAGTTGGCCAAGTTGCTGTTGAGGAGACCCGACGTGCTGTTGCTCGATGAGCCGACCAACCATCTGGACATCGAGAGTATACAGTGGCTTGAAAATTTTCTGGCCACCAAGGCCAATGCCGTCGTCTTGGTGAGCCATGACCGCGCCTTTATCAATAATGTAACCAACCGTACCTTGGAAATTTCCTGCGGCCGCGTGTTCGATTATAAGGTAAAGTATGACGAGTACGTGCGGCTACGCGCAGAACGTCGCGAGCAGCAGCTTCGTGCATACGAGAACCAACAGAAAGAAATAGCCGACATCAAGGAGTTTATCGAAAGGTTCCGCTATAAACCCACTAAGGCCGTACAGGTACAGAGCCGCATCAAACAGCTTGAAAAGATGGTGCCCATAGAAGTGGACGAGGTGGACAACTCGGCTTTGAGGCTGAAGTTCCCACCCGCCTTGCGCAGCGGCGACTATCCTCTGATTTGTGAAGGCGTGAGAAAGGCATACGGGGAACATGTCGTGTTCCACGATGTGGACTTGACCATCAAACGTGGCGAGAAGGTGGCGTTTGTCGGAAAGAACGGCGAAGGAAAATCTACCTTAGTCAAATGTATCATGGGTGAGATTCCTTTCGAGGGGAATTTGAAGCTGGGGCATAACGTGCAAATAGGTTATTTTGCACAAAACCAGGCGCAACTTTTAGATGGCGAACTGACGGTATTCGACACGATAGACCGTGTGGCCAAGGGAGACATCCGCTTGAAGATACGCGACATATTAGGAGCATTCATGTTCGGTGGCGAAGCTTCCGAAAAGAAAGTCAAGGTGCTGTCGGGAGGAGAACGGAGTCGTCTGGCCATGATTAAACTCTTACTCGAACCCGTGAACTTCCTGATTCTCGACGAACCTACGAACCACCTGGACATGCGTTCCAAAGACGTGTTGAAGGATGCCATACGGGATTTCGACGGGACGGTGGTCGTCGTAAGCCACGACCGCGAATTTCTCGACGGCCTCGTCTCCAAAGTGTATGAGTTCGGCGGGGGACTGGTCAAGGAGCATTTGGGAGGCATCTATGACTTCTTGCAGCGTAAGAATATCGAATCTTTGAACGATTTGCAGAAACCTTCACTTTCCACATCTTCGACGATGGTTTCTTTTGTGGAGGAAAAAACAGGGGCTTCCAATCGGTTGAGCTACGAACAGCAGAAAGAACAACAGAAAAAAGTCCGTAGGTTGGAGAAGGCGGTGGAACAGTGCGAAGCCCGAATCGGGGAGTTGGAGGCCGCAGTGAAAATGCTGGAAGACCAACTGGCCACTCCGGAAGGGGCTGCCGATGTTTCGATCTATGAACGCCATGGCGCGTTGAAGAAGCAATTGGACGAGGCTGTCAATGCGTGGGAAGAGGCTTCGTTGGAACTTGAAGAGGCACAATCTTGAATATTTTACAAATACTATCTTAAATGAATGATAAAATGAAACTAAAGCAATTTTTCCCTATGCTGGCCTTTGCTTCTTTGGCATTGGCAGGCTGTGGCGGATCGGTTTCCAAGACGGGAATCGAACTGAGTAATCTGGACCAGAAGGCGAAGCCGGGAGATAATTTCTATCAGTATGCCTGCGGCGGTTGGATCAAGGCTCATCCACTCACGGGCGAGTACTCGACTTACGGGAACTTTGAGGTCTTGATTGAGAACAATAACAAACAGTTGCGCGACTTGATAGAAGCCATGGCCAAAGGACAGCACGAAGCCGGTACTTTGGAACAGAAAATCGGCGATTTGTATAACATCGCCATGGACAGCGTGAAGCAGAACAAGGAGGGTTATGCCCCTATCCAAGCTGACTTGGAGGCTATTGCAGCCATCCAGGACCGCAAGGAAATCATAGCCCAGATGGCTAAACTCGGTAGTAAGGGGCTTCCCGGTTACTTCGGCTTCTACATTGATGCCGACATCAAGAACAGTAGCATGAACCTCCTTCAAATCGGGCAAGGCGGTTTGAGCCTCGGTGAGAAAGAGTATTATCTGGACAATGATTCGGCCACGGTGCATGTCCGTGAATCGTTCAAGGCATATATGGAGAAGATGTTCACCTTGTGCGGCTCTACTCCGGAAGAAGCCAAACGTAAGATGGAGGCCGTGATGGGCATTGAAACCCGTATTGCCGTTCCTTCTTATTCGGCCGTGCAGCAGCGTGATCCCGAAGCCAACTATCATAAGATGACGTACGAGGAACTGAAGAAGGACTATTCCGGAATTGATTGGGATGTATTCTTCAGTACGATGGGTATTCAGGGACTGAAAGAAGTCAGCGTAGGACAACCCGAGCCGATTCATGAGGTGGAAAAGATATTGGCCGAAACACCGGTGGAAGACCAGAAAGCTTTCATGGAATGGAAGTTGATCAATTCATCGGCTCCCTATCTTAGCGACGAACTTCGGGCTTGCAGCTTCGATTTCTACGGACGGGTAATGAGCGGAAAACAGCAGGATCGTCCGCGCTGGAAGAAAGCCGTGGCTACCGTGGAAGGCGTATTGGGCGAAGGGTTAGGCGAGAAATATGTAGAGAAATACTTTCCCGCAGCAGCCAAAGAACGTATGGTGAAACTGGTGAAAAACCTGCAAGACGCTTTGGCTGAACGTATCAAAGTACAGGATTGGATGAGCGACGAGACGAAGAAAGTGGCTTTGGACAAATTGGCATCTTTCTATGTCAAGGTGGGCTATCCCGACAAATGGCGCGACTATTCGGGCTTGGAAATCAAGGACGACAGTTACTGGGCCAACATCGTGCGCAGCAATGAGTTCGATTTGGCATATGTCATAGACAAGAAGTTGAACAAGCCGGTCGACCGTGACGAATGGTACATGACTCCGCAGACGGTGAACGCTTACTATAACCCGACGACCAATGAAATCTGCTTCCCGGCCGGTATTCTTCAGCCGCCGTTCTTCGATATGGAGGCCGACGATGCTTATAACTATGGAGCCATAGGTGTGGTTATCGGCCATGAGATGACGCACGGATTCGACGACCAGGGCCGTCAGTTCGACAAGAACGGAAACCTGACCGATTGGTGGGCACCGGGCGATGCGGAACGCTTCGAGGCCCGCGCCAAAGTGATGGAGGATTTCTTCAGCAATATAGAGGTATTACCCGGTTTGAAAGGGAACGGTGCTTTGACTTTGGGCGAGAACCTGGCCGATCACGGTGGTTTGATGGTTTCATATACGGCATTCCAAAATGCAATGAAAGAGAAGCCTTTGCAGACGGAAGACGGCTTTACGCCCGAACAGCGCTTCTTCCTGGCTTATGCAAATCTGTGGGCCGGAAATATCCGTGACGAGGAAATCCGCGTACGGACGAAGAGCGACCCCCATTCATTGGGACGTTGGCGTGTGGACGGCGCATTGCCCCATATCGACGCTTGGTATGAGGCTTTCGGTATCACTGAAAAAGATTCGATGTTTGTGCCGAAAGAAAAGCGCGTGACGATTTGGTAAGCCATTCAGCGCAGGCATATATTTTTTTGGCAAGCGGAACGATAAAGATTCTAAATCGTTCCGCTTGTTGCGTTAAAATGGTAGGCGTTTCAGTAAGATTTTGCTAATTTTGCGTGGTCATAGAAACGATAAAACCGATTATACATGCCATTAAATTTACCAGACAGGCTTCCGGCCATCGAGTTGTTGAAGAAAGAAAACATCTTTGTCATCGACAGTTCGCGAGCCTCTTCGCAGGACATCCGTCCGTTGCGCATTGTCATATTGAACCTCATGCCGTTGAAAATTACGACAGAGACCGACCTCGTCCGGCTGTTGTCCAACACGCCTTTGCAGGTCGAGGTCTCTTTCATGAAAGTGAAGGGGCACACGTCGAAGAATACGCCGGTGGAGCACATGAAAGCTTTCTACCGTGATTTCGAGCTGATGAAGGAGGAGAAGTTCGATGGTATGATTATTACCGGCGCGCCTGTGGAACATCTTGACTATGAAGAGGTGAATTATTGGGATGAAATCAAGGAAATTTTCGACTGGGCACGCACCCATGTCACTTCCACCCTCTACATCTGCTGGGCTGCGCAAGCCGGCCTGTACCATTATTACGGTGTACCCAAATACAAGTTGGACCGGAAGATGTTCGGTGTTTTCAAGCAATATCCGTTGGTTCCCATGCTGCCGATATTCCGCGGTTTCGATGATGAGTTTTATATGCCGCACAGCCGCCATACGGAGATTCGCCGTGAGGACGTGCTCCGGGTGCCTGGCCTTGAGGTCATTGCCGAATCTCCTCAGTCTGGGGTATGCATGGTCATGGCGCGTGGCGGACGGGAGATTTACGTCACGGGACATGCCGAGTACTCCCCCTATACCTTGGATACGGAATACCGTCGCGATTTGGAGAAAGGCTTGCCGATAGACATGCCGGTGAACTATTACTGTCACAATGTGCCGGAGGAAGGACCGTTGGTGACATGGCGTGCTCATGGAAACCTGTTGTTTTCCAACTGGCTGAATTATTACGTGTATCAGGAAACTCCTTACGATATTAATAGTATCCGATGATCAGACAAAGACCAGTAGAGCTTCTGGCTCCGGCCCGCAACGTGGAATGTGCCATGGCGGCAGTGGACCACGGGGCAGATGCCGTATATATCGGTGCTTCCCGTTTCGGGGCAAGGGCATCGGCGGGCAATTCCGTGGAGGACATCGCCCGCGTGGTGGAGTATGCCCATACGTTCCGTGTCAAAGTGTACGTCACGGTCAATACGATATTGAAGGACGAGGAACTGCCCGAGACGGAAAGGTTGGTGTGGGCGTTGTATCGTGCCGGAGTGGATGCGCTCATCGTGCAGGACATGGCTTTGCTGGAACTCGACCTTCCGCCCATCCCTTTGCATGCCAGCACGCAGATGGACAACCGTACGCCGGAGAAGGTGAAGTTCCTCCATAGTTTAGGGTTCAGCCAAGTGGTGTTGGCGCGTGAACTGTCTTTGGCCGAGATTCAGGCCGTGCATGAGGCTTGCGACGTGCCGCTGGAGGTCTTTGTACACGGGGCGCTCTGTGTCAGTTACAGTGGACAGTGCTACGTGTCGCAGCATTGCTTCGGGCGGAGTGCCAATCGGGGAGAGTGCGCCCAGTTCTGCCGGTTGAAGTTCGATATGGTAGACAGCGACGGGCGTATGATAGAACAAGGCCGCCACTTGCTTTCTTTGAAAGACATGAACCGAGGGGCGGATTTGGAACGCTTGTTGGATGCGGGCGTGACTTCGCTGAAAATCGAAGGACGTCTGAAGGACGTGGCATACGTGAAAAACGTGACTGCGTGGTACCGCAGCCGTTTGGACGAAATCTTCAAACGCCGTCCGGAGTACCGCCGGGCTTCATCGGGGCAGGTCTCTTTGGCGTTCACACCCTGTTTGGAGAAAAGTTTCAACCGAGGATTCACCCGTTATTTTCTGGATGGCCGTACACCTGATATTTTTTCGTTCCATACGCCCAAATCGTTGGGTGAAGAAGTGGGGACGGTGAAAGACGTCCGTGGGAAATGTATCGTCGTGTCCGGAGTCAAGCCGTTTGCCAACGGTGACGGACTGTGCTTTTTGGACGAGCAGGGTAACTTGCAGGGATTTCGCGTGAACCGTGTGGAAGCCAATAAGATTTATCCTGCGGAAATGCCGCGTGTCCGTCCTCACGCCCGTCTGTACCGCAATTTCGACAAGGCGTTCGAGGACGTGCTGTCCCGTCCGTCCGCTGTCCGCAAAATCCGGGTGGAATGGACGTTGGGCGAGTATGCCGAGGGTTTCACGTTGGAGGTGCGCGACGAGGACGAGGTGTCGGTCGCCGTGGCTTTTCCCTATCCCAAAGAGAAGGCACGCAGCTCGCAGGTTGAAAACATCAAGGTACAGTTGTCCAAGTTGGGAAATACACCGTTCGAGGCGGGCGGAGTAGAGATTCGTCTCCTTTCCGACTGGTTTATCCCTTCTTCCGTATTGGCCGATTGGCGCAGGACGTTGGTTGGGCGGTTGTTGTCGGCACGTAAGATGAATAAGCCGCGAGAGGTGCGCCTCCTTCCGACGGCCTTTACACGCAGCCGGGATGAAAAGCAAGGGAAGGCTCCGGTGCGGTGGGTTTCGGAAGAGGTGACGTATCTGGCCAATGTGATGAACCGTAAGGCTGAGGATTTCTACCATAGGCAAGGGGCAGTGCGCATCGCTCCGGCTTTTGAGGAACGGGAACCTGCCGGTGCCGTACTGATGTTTTGCCGCCATTGCCTGCGTTACAGCATGGGGTGGTGCCCGCGCTATGGAGGAGGGAAGTCCCCCTTCCGGGAACCGTATTATTTGGTCTCGTCCGACGGACGTCGTTTCCGTTTGTCTTTCGACTGTAAAGCCTGCCAAATGAAAGTCTATGCCGATGCGGAAGAGTAACTTTTTTCTGATTTGCCTGTTATTAGGCAGTTTGTTGTCGGCCGGTTGTTATTACCAGAAGCCCGATTATTCCGACGAATGGGATTTGACGGAGAAACGGAAGGATTCGCTTGATTTTGAGGCTTCCCATCATTATAACCGGAATTATAATTTCGTGGTGGTGGGAGATTCGTTGTGCCTGCAAACCGTCCATCCCGTCCATAATCCTGTGCATGCCGGTGTGCCGGAAGACACGGTGGCTGTATTTGCGGACGACCGCCTCGTCGTGGCTGAAGTCATGATTGTACCGGAGGACTCGGTGGATTCGGTTTGGGTGAAAGTAGCCCGCGACCAGTCTACCATGGGTTGGGTGCATGAGCAGGATTTACTGGCGCGGGTCGTTCCGGATGATTCCATTTCGCGGTTTATCCATACCTTCAGCAATACGCACCTGATATATTTCCTGTCCGTTTTAGGCGTGCTGTCAGTGTTATGGTTAGTACGCCGCATGCGTCGCAAGCGTTTCCATATCGTGCATTTCGATGATATCGGAAGTTGTTATCCTACCTTGCTTTGCCTGACCTTGTCCGGCGCTGCTACGCTTTATGCCAGTATGCAGAATTTTGTGCCTGATACGTGGACGGAGTTTTATTTCCACCCGACACTCAATCCTTTCGGATTGCCGTTTATTTTGGGCTTGTTCGTGGCTTCCGTGTGGCTGATTGTCATTCTGGCCATAGCGTCGGTGGAAGACGTTTGCCGGCAACTTCCCTTCCAGGAAGCCATGCTGTACTTGTTTGCTTTATTAGGAGTATGTGCCGGGTGTTATCTCTTCTTTTCGCTCACTACGTTGTATTATCTCGGCTATCCTTTTTTCTTGTTTTACGTCGGTTGGGCATTGTGGCGTTATTTCCGTTATGCCCGTTGTCCTTACGTTTGCGGACGTTGCGGGGCCAAGCTTCACAGCAAGGGGCGTTGCCCGCGTTGCGGTGCATGGAATGAATGACCGGTATGCCTTATCCGGAGGGGGTTAGAAATGCAGGCTGACATCCACTCCGAACTGTAACGGATTGCCCCGTTGTCCGAATTTCAGGTTGCGGGTGGTAGCGGCCGAAGTAAAAAAGAAAGCGTCGTAGTCCGTATCCGTCAGGTTTTTGCCCCAGATATCAATGCGTACGGAGCCGAAATCCAAACCGGCATGGGCGTTCAACAGTGCGTAAAACGGCTGGTGGAAAGCGTTGTCCTCGCTCCAATAGATTTTTCCGGCTCCCGTGGTATTCACGCCGAAGAAATAGCTTTTTACCTTATGGTGTTCCAAAGGTTGTTCGTATTCCACACCTGCCGCGAGCGTGTGCATGGGGACAAAAGGCACATGGTTTCCGTCATAATTCACCGCCTCTTGCGCTGTTTCCGCCCGGGCTTCCTGCGCTTCATAGCGTTTGAATACGGAGTGCGTGTAGCCGTATGACGCATGCCACGTCAGGCGGTTGTCCAACCATCCGCCGCGCAGTCCGATTTCCGTACCGCAACTCCGTCCCCGTCCGGCATTGACCATGACACGCCCCAATCCGCTGCTTACGAATTTGGAAATCTGTTGGTCGTACACGTCCATGTAGAACACGGCGGCATCCAGTTGTATCTTGCCGTCCGAGAACGAGAAGTGTCCGCCCGCCTCATAATTATAACTGTATTCCGGTTTGAAGCGGGTTTGTGCCGGCGTTCCGGAAAACTCCTCCTGTGGAATTTGGTGGACAATCATCTGTTTCACGGCTTCCGGCATGTGGTCGTACATCGGCCCGTCCAACGTCTCCGCCGTCTTGTTCTTGACGGAGCGCATCATCCGGCTTTTCAAATCGCCTTGTACCAGGTCGCTGAACATCTGTACGTTGTACCCTCCGCTGCGATAACCCTTGCTCCAGCTTACGTACACGTTGTTTTGCGCCGAAAAATGGTATTGCAAGGCCACTTTGGGTAACCACTGCACGTAATCGTGTTTTAAACTGCCTCGGAAACGGCTGTCGTCCGACAGGCCTTCGAGGACGAGCGGCATCATGGGAGAAGTAAGCTCTACACCGTAGTCCATGCGGCCGCCGTAATCGTAGTCTAATCTCATCTTTTCATATTCCACACGCAGGCCGGCTACAAGGCTCAGCCCTTCCGCCCCGAACAAGTCGTTGAACGTGCTTTGATGGAAAGCGGCAAGGTCGGTGGTCGGGGTGTCGAAAGCCCCGTCGGCCACGTAGGGAGAGACGGGCATGTTCAATGTAAGTCTCATTCCCATCGGGCTGATGGCTGCGTTGGCCTTGTCGAACACGGTGTTCATGAACTCACGGGTCAGGGATACCGGACTTTTCGTACGTAAAGCCTGGTGCATGGCGTAGATTCCGCCGGTCCATTCCCAACGGCGGTTGTTGCGGCTTTTGAAAGTCAGTTCTTCGCTCCAGGAGTTGATGCGTTGCTTTTGTGTCAGGCTGAAATAGTCCGCGTCCGTGAAATCCTGATCGAGCGTCATGTTGTCGTTCAGGTTTTGGTAGGCCGTGACGGACGACAGGATAAACTTGTCAGCGGTATATTGTGCGTTGAGGCTGCTGTTCAGCAGGCTTCGGCGGTAGAATGAAGGACGGTTGTAGAGGATACGTCCTATACGGTCGGGACGAGGCTCTTCTCCTTCGGTGACACCCAAATAGCGGTAGGGATAACCGCGATCTTCACGATACGAATAATCGGTAGAGAAGTCCAGTTTCCAGGCCTCTGCCGGAAGGTAAATGACACGTACGCGTCCGCCTCCCGTTTCGTTTCCTCCTACCGTTTCATGCCGGGTGACGTTTTCAAAGAACCCTTCCGAATGCTTATAAAATCCGCTCAAGGCGTATGCCATCCTGTGGCTTGTCTTTTGGTAATGCGATGCCGACAACTGGTAACCCTTATCTTTTACCGAAGTCCCCAAGCGGATGTCCGTGCCCTGATAATGGAACGGGTTGCGGGTAAACACGCGGAGCAGGCCGCCCATGGCATTCCGTCCGTACAGTGTGGCCTGCGGGCCGCGCAACACGTCCACGCGTTCCACGTCCAGCAATTCAATGTCGTAGGCACTTTTGTCGGCATATCCCACGTTGTCCACGTACAATCCTACGGCCGGAGTATTGATGCGCGAACCGATGCCGCGGATGTAAGCCGCCGAGGTCAGGCTGCTGCCGTAGTCCGGCATGTAGAAGTTCGGTACGAAAGCCGAAAGTTCCTTCAGCGAAGCAGTATGTTGGTCGTCTAATGCCGTCCGGTCGAAAAGGGATACGGCGATGGGAGCCTGCCGTAGCTTGCCGGTTTCTTTGGGAGAATATACGATGACCACCTCTTCGATGTCTTTTACCCGTGCGCTGTCTTCTGCCGTTTCCTCGATGGGGAGCGCGTATGAAGGTGCGCCCGAGAGGAATAATACTGCTGATATGATACTTAATCTGTCCATCCGTGGTTTTTGTTTCGGGATGCAAAGTTACGATGAATCGTCGGGTGGGGCAATCCTTATTTATTAGGATTTTCCGCGAGGGCATGGTCTCTCCGTGAGAGAGAATAAAGCCATGTTTGTATGTTCTTTTCTTTACACTATGAGCCAATATACCCCTGTTTATTCTTGTTTTTTCCTTGTTTTTTTAGTCTTGAATAGCTGTTAATAAAATTATATTTTTGTTTCCAATATTAAAATAAGCTCCGCTTTGTGCGCATTTCCCTCCCTTTCTCCAATTTTTATGAAGAAGAAAATTTTTCATTCGGCTGAGAAAACATTTTTTTTCTCCGCAGAAATTCAGATTTTTCTCCGCATGAAGCGGGACGTTTGGGAGCCGAACGGGATAAAAATGTGCTGAAACCCCCGATTTTTCTTCTAATTGATGGGTTTCAGGTGACAAAAGCAGTGTGTCATTTTGTCGGCAGAACGTGCCGCAGGTTGACACATGGCAGCACGCTTTGCGGACGAAATCTGCCCGGACCGTACAGATTGCAGGTGTGCGGAAGCGAAAGGGATACAATGTGTTTTGCGTCCGGCGCGTGAGAATCGCGCCGTGTCTGTTGCGCCGGGGTTGGGGCGGAAATACGCGAATCTCGGATGAAAACGGCTTGCAGGACATGAAGAAAAAAATAAATAAATCTTCATTTCCCCTTTTTTTCGTTATATTTGTCCATCTAAATACGGTACACGATGAAAAAGAAAACTTTAGCGATATTGTTCTTGGGCTTCATGGGATTGAAGTCGGTGGCAAACCCTGTGTCTCCGGAAGAGGCAAGGCAGGTGGCGGAACGTTTCTTCCGTAATCTCGGGGCGGAAGACGGGACATCCATGGATGTACGCCGTTCGCCGGTGGCCTTGCGAAGTTCCCGACCGGGCGGTTCGCCTTATTACATTTGCGCACCTCATTCCGGTCCGGGATTCGTGGTGGTTTCGGGTGACGATGCCTTGCCACCGGTGGTAGGCTATTCTTTGGATGCCCCGGCAGACGGGAAGGAGCTGCCGCCCCAGCTTGAAGGATTCCTTTCGGCTTATTCCGCTTATGTGGAGGTCACGCGCCAAGGCGGGACACCCGTGCCCGAGACACGAGGGACGGCTGCTGCGTACGAGGCCGTAAGCCCTTTGCTCACGACGAAATGGGGGCAGGGTTACCCTTACAACGGGCTTTGTCCGGATTACGGCAACGACCGCGCGGCGGCGGGCTGCGTGGCGGTGGCCATGGCGCAAATCATGAATTACCATCGTTGGCCCGAACGCGGGAGCGGGGTGGTGGACGGTACGGACCTGTCCACGCATGTGTATGATTGGGCATATATAAAGGACGGTTATGCCTATACTACCGACGGGTCGGGAACCCGCATCCCTGCCGACTTTACGGAAAGCGAAGGCAAGGCCGTGGCAGTCCTGATGTCCGATGCCGGTCGCGCGTTGGGCACGCGTTATGGGTTGTCGGCGAGCGAGGCTTATCATCATCACATCGTGGGTGCGCTTTTCCGTCACTTCGGTTATGCCCCTACGGCCAAGTTCCGTTACCGTAAGTTGTATACCAAAGATACTTGGATGCGGTTGATTCGTGAAGAATTGTCGGCAGGTCGCCCTATCGCTTATTCTGGAAGGTGCGGGTTCGGAGACGAAGACGGGCACTCTTTCGTTTGCGATGGCATGGACGGGAACGGGCTGTTGCACATCAACTGGGGATGGGATGGAACTTTCAACGGCTACTTCGACATCGATATCTTGCAGCCTGAGGGCGAAGGTACAGGCCATGATGCGGACGGATACGTCTACCGCGCCGCCATGGTGACGGGCATACGGCCAATGGCCGAAGGCGATCCGGCCACGCTTGACGAGGGGATGGTGCTCGAGGATTTTACGGCCAGCATCCGGAACGGTGGCTTTTTCCTTGCCTTGCGGGGCATCATCAACACGACGGATCAAATGCGGCGCGTAAATCCCTCCATCGTGTTGTATCATGCAGACGGTTCCTTCGTTTGCCGGGAGAAATGTCCGGTCAGCCAATCTACCGGTGGCGTGAAGAATTTGATGTCGGGAGAAATATTGGCCGAGGCAGACTGTCGGGCTTCGTTTTCGGGATTGGAGCCCGGGACTTACCATTTCAGGGTGGAGAACGACCCCTTTAGTGACGGGAAGACTTTCGAACGGTTCGAGACGGGGGAGCTGCCGGACGGCGGAACGTTGAAGGTGTCGGCCGACGGGGCGTTGGAGGTGGGACAGGCAGAGAAGGGATACCATCGGTTGGAAATGATTTCTTGCCGCCCGACGATGACCTGTTATGCCGGTTGGGATGTTGTGGAAGTGGAGGCTTGCATACATAATGCGGGGAACGCAGCCTACGAGGGCGATGTGGACTTGTGCCTCATTCCGGAGGGTGCGGATGCCGATGGCTCGGAAAAGCATGCCGGGGCGGTTTCCCGTGTCGTGGTGACCGGTGGGGCTTCTCCCATATATTATGCCGGTTCCAACCGCACGTTCCGCATGAGCGTGCAGGTGCCGGAGCAGCCGGGGCGTTACCGGGTGCGCTTCAAGGAGGCGGAGGACTATCTGCCCGAAGCGTCTCCTTGTTACGTCGAAGTCCTGCCCCGTCCGGACGAACCCTTGTTTCAGTTGACATCTCCCCTTGATTTGTGGACCGGGCAAGAGATTGTGCAGGCTTCCGATGTCCATGTGGGACTGAATGCCGAATGCAGGCGCATCCCGTCGGCCGACGGGAAGGAATGGAACTCGGACACGGAGCTGTATGTATACGCCTTGCGCGAGGGCGATGACCCGTCGCAGGAGATGCGCCTGTTTGGCGGAAAGGCCGATTTTAATGCCGGAACGGTAAACATTGATACCCAAACGCCCCTGTTGTCCGTGCTTCCCGAAGGATATTACCGTTTGTACCTGAAATATCTCGACGGGACGGAGATGCGGAAAGCGGAAGGCATGTACGAAGGGTATGACGAAGCAAGGGTACGCCTGCTTCCGGCGGAGACGGTATTCCCTTATTTGGCAGAACGCCCGAGTGTCAACGGGGGCAAGGTGTGCCACCGGTACAGTACGGTGGATATTGAGCTGCCCCTTTCTGCCACCGGTGATTTCAAGGGTTATATCAAGGTGGAAGACACTTATTTCAATGGTAACGAATGGGTGGAGTTCCTGACCTCCGAAATGGTGCGCGTGGATTTACGTGCCGGAGAGACGACGAACTTGGTCGTGAAAGGTGAGGTTTGGAGGGAAACATCAGTACGGCGGGAGATTTCCGTGACGGTTTTCGATGAAGAATATTCCGAGGTCGGCCAGTTGGCCTTGCACCCCGCGATGCGTGAAGGATATGGCTATTATGCGGAAAACGGCGAGGACCGCAGGCTGAAACTTGCCGCCCCGGCGGGATTTTCCAATATGGGTTATTTGGATGCCGGGAAAGAAGGGACGCTCAAACTGAGGGTTTGTTCCAACGAGCCAAGCTACCGGAACGGTCGTCTGGTGGTGTGCTCCAAGCCAGTTTCCGGCAGTTCGGGCGGGCAAGAACCATTGCAGGCTGAGCCGGTTGCGGTAAACTTGCCGGCCTACTCGAACATCGAGGTAGAAATACCGTTTGTGTGCCATCCGCAGGCTGCCGACGGGTATTATGTGGCCATGGCTTATCTTCAAACGGACGACGGGGCGGCGTATGCCGTCTTGCCAGATGGCTTGGACAAAAGCCTTGAATACTGTGTGCGGGGTGGCTCCGGCGTGGCTTCTCATCAACAGGACAGGATTCATGTGTCGATGAAGGGTAATATGCTGTGTGTGGACGGAATGGATGGGACTGCCGTGATATCTGTTTATGCCACGGACGGTAAGAGGCTGTATGTTTCCCACAGTTTGGAAACTCCTGTGTGGACAATGGAAATCCCGAGGGAGTGGGGTGGAAGGCCTTTGGCCGTGGTGGTGGAATCCGAAGCTTTTGGCAAAGTGGTGCGTAAAATTGTATTGAAGTAATATTATGACGGTACGGAATGCAAAACAAGTAAAAGAGCTTAAACAAAGAATAATGATTATGAGAAAGATATTTTTCTTATTGCTGACACTTTTGGGGCAGATCTGTTTGGCTCAAGGTGTAGTCGTTCCTAAATCGGGTGCAGCATTGGACAAAGAAACGGGTTCTTCTTTCTGTCCCCTTGATTCGATACCGGATTGGGTAAAAGAAAAAACAACCCAAAAAGAATACGAATTGTGGAAAAAGGCATCCCGATATTACCAAGTGGATTATTCCGTATTGCAAAAAGACTTGTCCAAAGACCAGAAACGGAGGCTTTACGAAAGTTTGGCAGAGGCTTGTGAAAAAATGGAGGTTCGTGGGAAACAAGACGGGGCGGGTGAAATGCTCACTTTTGCGTTACCTGCGCCAATAGATTCCACTATCGTGTGGAATACGTGCAGTTACGTGAAAATAGATGAAAATCTGTCTTTCCGGAAGATTGAAGGAGTCGTGTTCCATTCAAAGGACTATCCCGAAGCCCAAGTGAAAGTGATTGTGTGGTGTGTGTACGACAAAGCCAAAAACAGCGTGCAGATCATAAAAGAAGATATGCAGAAAGCAGGGCAGGCCATCGAAGTGAATGGTTCCCATACTGTCGGTTATGACTCGGCGAACGGTCGTCTGTATGGTTCTTGCGGAGGCTCTTTGGTATATTGGGATGAGCATAAGGCTTATCAGAGCGAGGATTTCCACAAGGGATATAACATCCCTTTGAAATAAGCTTCTTGCTTCACTCCTTTCAGATACGGTCCGCCTCGATGTACCCGTTCATGACCGCATAGATGGTGAGACCCGATACGGAACGGACATTGAGTTTCTCCATAATGTTCTTGCGGTGGGAGATAACAGTTGTGGTACTGATGCACAGGCGGTCGGCAATTTCTTTGTTGGTCAATCCGCGCACGATGAGCGTGAGTACTTCGATTTCACGGGTGGAAAGGCCGTTGGGGTCGCCCGGAGAAGTATTTGTCATATAAGGGCGGGGCATATTTTGCGGGAGGTGTCGGCCATGTGCGTGTGCGTGCTGTTGCAGTTGTAGCAAAGCACGTACCATGCTGTCTTCGCTTTGGTAGATATTCAATGTATGGAAATGTGAGGTTTGAGGGGTACCGGCCGTCCCGTTAGTCAGCACGATGGTCTTTTCTTTTCGCTCAATGAAGAATGCGCTATGTTCCAAAAGGGTTTGGGCCGAGATAAAATAGTGGAAATACATGTCCGGTGTGTCGCGGACCAACTGCTCGAAGCTGTTGAACGTGCGGACGGTAGCCATGGGCATCATCCGTTCGATAAGTCCCCGCAGCCCCATGCAGGTCAGTGTATTGGCGTCTATTATGGCTATTTCGGGGGATGGTTTCATGTTTGCAGGATGTATTCCGAGGCAAAGTTACTAAAACTATTTATATAAAAAGGAAAGGAGACGAAACAAAATTCTCCTTTCCTCTGCCGGATGTACCCTTCTTTTTGCCTGTCAGTGACGCAGTTCATAGAGCGTCTCGTCAATGTGGCGGCCATGGTTGGGCGTGATGTCCAATTCCGTGTCGACCAACAGGATGGCTTTAGGCGCAATGATGCCGCGTCCTCTTCCTTCTGTAGGGTTGAGGTTGCAGGCCATTTTTTCTTTTGACACCGCTTTTATGCGCCTGAATTGTTCGATGGAAGGCAAGTAGCATTTCCCCTCTACAAGTTCTTCCTTTCTGGTGTTCAAATCCACGCGAATCAAGGCATAGGGAGAAGTCCGTTTGTGCCTGAAAATGTAGGCGTGTTTCAAGCCCGCTTTCTTGGCCGATTTCAGGAAACGTTTGCGAAGTTGGCCAAGGGGAAGGGGGCGGTTGGACGTGACATGTAGGATGCCGGTTGTATAAGCGGTCTTCAAATCGCGGTTTAATTCATAGAAATGTTCGTTGCCCGTAGAAGTCGGACAGCCCAAGGTGGGCCGTCTGCCTGTCAGCATGTTCTTCAGTATTCCTTTTTCTATGAGGGGCAAGGTCTTTGGTCTCGTTCCGTCCGCATCCACTTGGCGGTATCCCAACAGTTTCGTGCCGTTGTAGACGGAATCATTGCCCAACTGCCATACCGACAAGTCGGAAGGAAAGACCTGCTTGCCCAGATACCGATGTTTCCTGTCTGATTTGTTTTGTCGCCAGAGCCAGTATGAATGGGTGTAGTTCGCAATCTTGCCTGCGAATAGTTCCATGGCGGACTCGTCTTCGTACAAGGCCGGGCCTATGTATAAGTCTTCTGCGGGCGGAGCCATGCTTTTCTGTCTCATGTATTGGGCAAACTGGTGCAGCTCGCCTATGAGCGCGTCTTCGGACGGAAGGTCGTTGATGCCACCTACGTGCAACCTGTAATACTCGGTCTTTACCTCATTGCCGTCTGTTTTTATGCTGGCACGCGCGGTAATGTGGAATACGGTGTCGGGTTGCAGTATTTTTTGCCCCTCTGACGTGAGACGGTAATAGTCCACACGCTTCTGGTAAACTTTGACACAATGGTTGAACAGTTCCGGGTAGCTTGAAAACACCTTCGACAACCTGTTGGACAGTTGTTCCATATCCGTCACGGGGCAGGGATTCGTGAGTGCGGAAGGCCCTATCCACACGGCAGGGGGCATTCTCTTGAACTCCGGCACAGCCGCATCGTCCGCCGGCTTGGGGTTTTGTTTCAGTTGCGTCCTCTTGTAGTCAAGCCTTTGGACGGCATCCTGATAAGCTATTTCGCTTTTTGTCCGTAAGGCGTTGCGGATGCTTCCATATCCTATCTCGTCGGGAATGCTTTGTGCGTTAAGTTCATTTCCGGTGTCGCTCGTCATAAGCGAATCGCCCAAGAAGATGTGCGCGGCAATATTGTTTTTTATGCCACTGTCTCTTTTGTTGACGCATACGCCTCCGGACGATTCCGTTTCGGATATGTGTTTTCGTTCCAAAACATAGTTGACAAACAGGGGGACGGTGTTGTGCCGGGTAGCCAGTTCATGGCATACATGTGCCATCTCGTCCTCCATGGCCTTGAAGATGAGGGAACTGTCTGCCATGGGTCCCGTGCTTTCAGCCTCTGTCGTCTTCGGCGGGCTTATAAGGTCTTGTTTGCTTTTTATGATGGCTTTCTGTCCTTGGGTCTCGATTTGGGACACATAGACCATGGGCGATATGCCCGAGACGGGGATGGAGCCGGATTCGGAACCGCAGAACCCGGTGAACAGCTCGCTTTCTCCTCCTGCCGCCTTGATCTGCGAGAACATGGACAAGGGGGTGCCAATCAGCGAGACGCCCCGTACCAGTTGGTCGTCCCGTCCGTCGGCAAACACTCGGTAGACTTCAATCGGACTGACATTGAACGCATTGATGGCATTGGCCTTTCCTCGGGTCGTAAATCCTCCTTTTACCGTACGGAAGTAATAGCCGTATTCTTTGCCTTGACGTTTTAACTCCTCTATCAGTAGGTTTCTCAGTTGTGTTTCGGAATAAGGTGCGGTCGTTTCTACGATGAGGTTGGATTGGCGGGGATTCGGGTCACGGTCATTGGACGCACGACCGTGACCGTTGCTTCCTGTGAATTCTTTTACGGGGGTCCGGCTCATCAGGTATTGCCGGAGATAACCGTCTTTCACGCAGTCCACACGCTGCCCTTTTACTCCCTCGTCATCGTAAAGGTAATGGCCGCTCAATGCTTTTCCTTGGTATGTGGTCAACGTGGGATCCAGATACAGTTGGAAAGAAGCAGGTAAGATGCGTTGGTTCAGCATTCCGCTGATTTCGTTGTTGACCGATTCCCGCCGTTTGCCTTCCAGACGGTGCCCGAGTACTTCGTGGAAGAATACGGCACTGGCTTTGCCGGAAAGAATGGCCGGCCCGGTATAGGCTTCTGCCATGGGAGCCTTGCCCAGGGCTTCGGCACGTATGGCCAGGTCCCGTACCTTGTCTTCCAATTCGGTCGGAGTCGGCAAGTCTTTCTCTGAAAAGGCAAAGATGTCTTCATATAGCGGACAGGGTGTCCCGTCGTCCGCTTCTGCTACCGCTTCCAATATCAGCCGATAGGCTTTACGGTTCTGTGCTATCACGGTTCCTTCCGTATTTACGATGGTGGTACGTTGGAGGGAATAGTCTAAAAAGACCTTGCCCGAAGTCAATTCGTAGTCTTTGAATAACCGGCTGGCATCATTGATATATTCTTGAAACCTTTCCTTGTCTATGTCGGTTTCCGCCTCAGAGTATGGTCTTTCGTAGTAAGTTTCCACAGCCGCCGGGGCAAATGTCGGCACGGAATCCAGTTCCGTGACGTTTGTCTTTTGGCTTGCCTTCATTTGTTGGTAGGTTTTCACGGCTGTTTCGTAACGTTCCAATATCCCGTTCCAAACCACTTCTTTGATGACCGGTATGGCATCGCAGTCCAAAGGTAAGCTTGTTGACGGACGTTCGTATGTAAACGTGCTACTGGGCCTGTTTTGGGCCAGATAGGCAAAGTTGTCCAAGTCCGGGCTTCCTACCCTTACTTGTGGCGTGAGGATGCGCGTATGGTTCTCGTCCATTGAAGACAGCCCGAAATCACTGCTTAGGAAAAGCCGCTTATTGTCGACAACCCTGAGCGATATGAAGTATGCCGGAGTCTCCTTGTTCTTTAGTTTGTCAAAATAGAATTGCACTTCGTTGCGCAACACGTTGACGAGCGTATCGTGAGCATAGCTTTCGGCATGGGTGTTGCATGCGAATGATATATAGGAAAAAACGAATAATAGCAGATGTTTCTTGTTCATGGCGAAAAGGGATAAAAGGTTAAAGACCATATTCGTCAGCAAATGTACATAACATTACTTATAATTGCAAACAAATCTTTATAGTTTTGTGGTAGAAGTTTTCTCCTACCGGATGGTTCAGGATTTTCCGCATACCTACCCCGGAGTTTTGCAAAAAGATCCTTCATCCTTCAGGCCGTATGGCAATCCTTTCATTACCTTGTGGTTATAAGCTGAAAGATATTTCAGGCATCTTTCAGCCACGCTTCATTTCGTTTGGCTGAGAATGAAAAATCGTTCGCCTGAGATTGAAAAATCATTCGGCTGAGATTGAAAAATCATTCGGCTGAGAATTTTTTACCACTTTCTGCAATGAAAGAAAGCTGAAAGATGCCTGAAACATCCTTCATTCCGTAATATATTATATCACAATCTGTTATCGTATAACCTGAAGGATGAAGGATCTTTTTTGCAAAACCTTGGGGAGTGTGTGGGGAACCGGATTTGTGGATGCCGGAGCACCTATACGAAAATAGGAGGAAAAGCATGCTTACCTTTTCTCCTATCTTATTTTCTTTTTAATTTGGTTTTCAAACTAAGGTGCATTGCACTTAACATGCTGCACCGGCATTCAGGTTTTTGTTACCGAACAACATTGAAGTACTTGAACCCAAGAACTTACCGTTGTTTTTCTTTGAACCCATTGCAACTGCCATAGCTACTACGACCGCTGCGATAATCATTAATCCTGTCATAATCTTTTTTCCTTTCTTTTTAATCTAACAATCTTTTACCTAAACATTGCTCCTTCATGGAGCTAAATACCTAAAAACTAAATATCTTTTGTTCCTTATGACACTACAAAGGTACGGCTATTCTCCCTGCAAAACAAGTAAAAGGTCATTTGTTATCATTTAAATGCCCTTTTCTTGATATAAATCAATGAAAAGACCTTGAGATACTGATTTTTTTAATAACTTTGCAACGTTTTGTTCTGCCCGGCCTATGGGAAAGCCCTTTCAGGCCGGCGGATGAAAAGGGAATCGGGTGGAAATCCCGGACAGTCCCGCTGCTGTGAACTCATTGTGCGGTTTGTTTCAAACCTCAAGCCACTTCCTTATATATAATAAGGTGGGAAGGCCAACAAGCCGGAGTAAGTCAGAAGACCTGCAAAACGTAGTCATGCCGGAATCTCCGTGGGATGGGAGGAAGGTGTCGTGAGTGAAGAATGAAGAATATAAATGGGCGTATACAAGGAATCTCATAAAATGAGAGGATGGTTGCTTGTGTCATTTTGTATGGGGGCTGTGTTCGTGCTCGCACAAAATGGTGCAGATAGCGTGGATGTGGGGCTACAACAGATGAAAGGCCTGACGGTGACCGAGAAGGTTTTGCCTGCAGCCGTACGTTCGGGTGCTCCTGTGCAGACGCTTGATAAGGCGGAACTGGAGCGTATGGGCGTGTTAGACGTGTCGGATGCCGTACGTCATTTTTCGGGAGTGACCTTGAAGGATTATGGCGGCGTGGGAGGGTTGAAAACCGTTTCCGTACGCAGTCTGGGTGCGCAGCATACGGCCGTGCTCTATGATGGTGTAGCCATAGGGGATTGCCAGTCGGGACAGGTAGACATCTCCCGTTTCTCGTTGGATAATGTTTCTTCATTGACGTTGACTATCGGGCAAAGCGACAATATTTATCAGACAGCACGCATGTCGGCTGCTGCAAGTGCATTGAGCATCGAAACGAGCCGGCCTGATTTTGAAAACCGGGATTTCAGTCTTTCGGCGAAGGTGAAGACGGGGTCTTACGGTTTGGCCACCCCGTCATTGTTCTATGCCCATCGGTTCACATCGCGTTTGTCTTGTTCTCTTTACGGAGAATATTTGCGTGCCGACGGGAATTATCATTTTACGATGATGAACCAGACCAAGCCGATAGAAGGGAGGCGTAACAATAGCGACATCGGGGCATACCGTGCGGAGGTGAATCTTTTTGCCCGTTTGACGGAACGCCAGGATTTGGATGTGAAAGGGTATCTGTTCGATTCCCGTCGCGGATTGCCCGGCAGTGTGGTGTATGACAACCCTTATGCGGCCGAGCGGCTTTACGACCGAAACTATTTCGGACAGTTGAGGTATGAAAACCGTTTTTCGGAGAAGTGGAAACTGAAGGCTTCCGGGAAGTTCAATTATAGTTGGAACAAAGACACGGACAAGAAGGCTGCCGGACCGACGGAAGACCGTTTCAGGCAGACGGAGACCTACCTGACCGCCACGTTGTGGGCGATGCCGGTGAAAAACCTTTCTTTTTCGTTGGCGCAGGATTTTGTCTATAATGATTTGGCCACGACATTGGAGGAGTGCCAATATCCGGAACGTTATACCAGCCTGACGGCCTTTTCTGCACAATATCGTCATCCGCTTTTTCAGGTGACGGCTTCCTTGCTGAATACATTCATTACCGAACGGGTGGCTTTAGGGCGGGCGGCCGACGACCGTAAGCGGCTTTCCCCGGCGCTGAGTCTGACGTGGCGGCCTGTGAAAAAAGCAAGTTGGCGTTTGCGTGCTTCTTATAAAGACATATTCCGTGTCCCGACTTTCAATGACCTCTATTATCTGCTCATTGGGAACAGCCGCTTGCGTCCGGAAAAGACGCGACAATGGAACGTAGGGACAACTTGGGCCGGACGTATGGGGCGTGTGGCGGATTACGTGAGTCTTTCCGTGGACGGCTATTATAACGAGGTCGACGACAAGATAGTGGCGGTGCCTACGATGTTCGTGTGGAAGATGTCCAATGTCGGCAAAGTGGAGACGTATGGCGTGGATGTCAACCTTGCTGCGGAATGGACTTTGGCGAAAGCCTGGAATCTGGGGATGACCGCTGCTTATAGCTTCATGCAGGCGGAAGACGTGACGAAACGCAGTAGCAAGTTGTGGCGTCATCAGATAGCCTATACTCCGAAGCATTCAGGGGCTGGCGGTTTGGTGCTTGAGACCCCTTGGGTGAACGCGGCCTACAATGTGGCATGGTCTGGCGAGCGTTACCGCTTGCCCCAAAACAAGGAAAGCAACTTGATTGACGCGTATGCCGATCATAGCGTCTCTTTGTACCGGGTGTTCCGGTTCAAGGGGCATAAGTTGCGTTTGCAGGTCGATGCGGCGAATCTGGGGGGGAAGAACTATGAGGTGGTACGTTACTACCCCATGCCCGGACGGAATTTCAAAGTAGCGATAACATATTCATTATAAACTTTTAAAAACGAGAAAATGAAATTGAATTGGTGTAAATTGGCCATTATGGCTTTGGCGTTGGGTGTTTTCACTGCTTGTAGCGAAGATGACGAACCAAACGGTGAAGGTCCGGGTACGGAAACCGGAGGAGGTGACGATACTACCGGTGGTAGTGGAGACAATACAGGTGGAGAGCCGGTTGTTAGTTTAGGTGCTTATGTGTTGAATACCGGAAATTGGGGTGGAAACGATGCCGGTATCCAGTTCTTGGATTTCCAAACCGGAGAGTTGAGTGAAGACCTTTATGCGGCTGCCAATGGTGAAGGGCTTGGCGACTTGGGGCAAGACCTTTGTGTGTATGGTTCGAAAATATACGTGACGGTGAGCGGTTCTTCCAAAGTTGTCATCATGGACCGTAAGTGCAAGGTTCTGAAATCCATTCCGGTGGCTACCGAAGACGGTACTCCGGTTGAACCTCGCTACATGGCAGCGTGTGAGGGGAAGGTTTATTTTACAGCATACGACGGGACGGTTTCCCGTATCGACACGACTTCCATGGCCATCGATGGCAAACTGAATCTTATAGATGCAGGGGCACAAACAGGTTATGACCATCCCGAGGCTATTACTTCTGCCAACGGCAAACTGTATGTCAATATTTCGGGGTATTCAAAAGGAAAGTGGTTGGCAGTGGTTGATGCAGCCTCTTTCACCAAGTTGAAGGATATTGAAGTGATGCTCAATCCTTATACCCAGTGCATCACGGCAGAAGACGGGTATGTATACTTCGTGTCCAATGGCAACTATGCAGGAAGCCCGTCCTTGACTCCGGACCAGTATATTTACGGTACGATGCAACGCCTCGATCCGGAAACCGACCAAGTGGAGCAAGTGTGCTGCGCCACTTATATCGCCAATGCCGGAGACAAGATGTACATCCTTTATTCAGAGTATTACTTGCCCGAGGTAGCTCGTGCGTATGTCCGTGATTTAAAGACCGGAGCGGAGAGCGAGTTTATCGATATGGCAGACCTACAGAGTGCCAATGGTTTGGCTGTTGATCCAGCATCTGGCGATGTGTATGTGTTTGACGTACCTTACGGTGCTGCTTCCGACGTTCATGTATACGGGGCGGATGGAACCTATAAACGTACGTTTGAAGCCGGAATGTCCACTTCTAAGATGGTGTTTGTCACAAAATAAGGAGATGAAGGTAAGTAGCCTTTTTTATGGTTGGTTTGCCGTTTTGCTTCTGTTCTCTTGTAAGGACGGGGGCAAGACGGCTTCCTTTTTGGGCGAGGGCGGCGACACGTTGGATTTGAAGTATGCGGAGAACCTGAAGATTGTGTCTTACGACGATTACCGGGTGGCTACGCTGAGAAATCCGTGGGATACGTTGGAAATACTGCACACGTATGTGTTGGTCGGGCGCGACGAGCCTTTGCCCGACAGTCTGCCGCAGGGGACGGTCGTACGCGTGCCGTTGCAGAAAGCTGTCATTTATTCGTCTGTGCATTGCGGGTTGATGGAAGAGTTGGGGGCACTGGCTGCCGTGGGTGGAGTGTGCGACCTCCGTTACATCGACCTGCCCTACATCAAGGAGGGATGCCGCACGGGGCGTATCGCGGATTTGGGCAGCGGGATGAATCCGGACATCGAGAAGCTCATGGCGTTGCATCCCGATGCCGTGATGCTTTCTCCGTTTGAAAACAGCGGGGGATATGGTCGGTTGGACAAGTTGGACATTCCCATCATCGAATGTGCCGATTATATGGAAACCTCTTCGTTGGGGCGTGCCGAATGGGTGCGTTTCTACGGCCTGTTGTTCGGGAAAGCAGCCGAGGCCGATTCTTTGTTTGCTCGGGTGGAAGCCGATTACCTCCGGTGGGCCGCCAAGGTGGCCGACATGGAAGACAAGCCTACCGTGTTTGCCGATTTGAAGTCCGGCGCCACGTGGTATGTACCGGGAGGGCGCAGTACGGTCGGACGGACGTTTGCCGATGCCGGTGCCGACTATGTTTTCAGTGATTTGAAGAACAGCGGCTCGTCTCCCCTGAGCTTTGAGACGGTGTATGAGAAAGCGAAGGATGCCGATATTTGGCTGATTAAGTACAACATGCCGGAGGATAAGACCTATCGGGACCTGAAAAACGATTATGCGCCATACGCCGGATTCCGGGCTTTCCGTGAACGGCGGGTGTACGGCTGCAATACCGGGAGGGTGCCTTACTATGAAGAAACGCCCTTCCATCCCGAATGGTTGCTGGAAGATTTGATAAAAATATTCCATCCGGACGTGGCAAAGGCGGAAGGTGGCAGATATTTTCGTAAATTAGCGGACTGAAAAAGATGATTCCGGTGGAGCGTAAAGGATATGTGTGCGGAGGAATATTGGTCGTCGTCATTTTTGTGTTGGCGGCGGCTAACTTGCTGCTCGGTTCGGTGGACATTCCGGCCGGAGCGGTCTGGGGCGCGTTGACGGGCGGGACGGTGGAAAACGAAGCCTGGTCGTTCATCGTGTGGGAATCCCGCGTGCCTTTGTGCGTGACGGCCTGGTGCTGTGGGGCCGCCTTGGCCGCCTCGGGCCTGATGTTGCAGACGGTGTTCAACAACCCGTTGGCCGACCCGTCGATTTTGGGTATCAGTTCGGGGGCAAGCCTCGGGGTGGCCTTGGTCATGTTGGCCGGAGGCGGAATGGTGTCGGCCGGCACTTTTTCTTTTTCCGGTTTTCTGGCAGTGGTGGCCGGTGCTTTCGCCGGTGCCGTGTTGGTCATGGGGGTGATTCTTTTTCTTTCCACGTTGATACGCAGCAGTGTCATGCTGTTGATTGCAGGCATCATGATGGGTTACGTGGCCTCTTCGGCCATCTCCTTGCTGAATTTCTTCGCCACGGCCGAAGGCGTGCACTCTTACATGGTTTGGGGGATGGGCAACTTCGGGGGTGTTTCGTTGGAACAACTGCCGTGGTTTGCGGCTTTCACCTCACTCGGGTTGCTGATGTCCATCCTGTTGATTAAGCCGTTGAACGCCTTGTTGTTGGGAGAACGTTATGCGGAGAACCTTGGGGTGAACGTGCGCCGTACGCGCAGCATGTTGTTGGTGGTTACGGGAATCCTGACGGCTGTGGTCACGGCTTTTTGCGGTCCGGTGTCGTTCATCGGGTTGGCCGTGCCGCACGTGGCCCGGTTGTTGCTCGGGACGTCGAACCATAATTCCTTGTTGCCGGTGACGTTGTTGAGCGGCGGGGCGGTGGCCTTGCTTTGCAATTTGATTTGCATCCTGCCCGGCGAGGCGGGACTTCTCCCCCTGAATGCCGTGACACCCGTGTTGGGTGCGCCGGTGATTATTTATGTCATTGTGAACCAACGTAGAATACAGTATTTCAATTAATGGGAAAGCAGATAGTGCTCGAAGGAGAGGGGATTGCTACGGGGTACCGTCAGGGAAAGCAGTTGACGGAAGTGCATCAAGGGTTGGATTTCAGTCTGTCGGGCGGCGAACTGACCTGTTTGTTAGGATGCAATGGAGCCGGGAAGTCCACTTTGTTGCGTACGTTGGCCGGTATGCAGCCCCCTTTGTCCGGTCGTCTGGAACTCATGGGGCGGCCTTTGGAGGCTTACAGTGCGCATGAGCGTTCCAAAACCATCGGTGTGGTATTGACCGACCGTATGCAGGCAGGCGGGCTGACCGTTTACGAACTGGTGGCTTTGGGGCGTCAACCGTACACCGGTTTTTTCGGTCGCCTGACTTCTGCCGACAAAGCCTTGGTATGGCGGGCGTTGGAAGAGGTCGGCATGGGCGGAAAGGCGCGTCGTTATGTGGCCGAACTGTCTGACGGGGAGCGTCAGAAAGCCATGATTGCCAAGGTGCTGGTACAAGAATGCCCGTTGATTCTCTTGGACGAGCCTACGGCTTTTCTGGATGTGGAGAGCCGTATGGAAGTGATGCGCCTGCTCCGGAAACTGGCGGTGGAAGAACACAAGGCCGTTTTGCTTTCCACGCACGACGTGGATCAGGCCTTGGCTATGTCCGACCGCTTATGGCTGATGACGCAGGAACGCGAGATGCTGTGCGGAACGACTGAGGACTTGGTACTGTCGGGGGCGATGGACCGGCTGTTTGGCGGCACGGCCATCCGTTTCGACGCGGTTCGCGGCATCTATGCCCCGGAGAACCGTAACAGCCGGGTGGTTCGTCTGGAAGCTGCCGATGAGGTTTTGCGTTATTGGGCACAGAACCTTTTGGTGCGGCACGGTTTCCGTCCCGTTGCGCCGGACGAGGGCGGAGAAGGGGCAGCGAGTCTTGCAGTCATCGGTCCGCAGGACATGGTATGGACACAAAACGGAACTTCTTCCCGCTTTTGTTCGTTTGCCGGACTGGTCGAAATGCTGGAGAGTCTGAAGTAGTTTTTTATTCGGGAACTTTTTTTGTATCCGGACGGATACGGTTTCAATCCGCAAGTCCTTTATTTCTCGGTGGATTCATTTGCCGAGGTACGGCATGGGATGCCTCGTAGTACCCGTTCGATGTATTGGATTTCTTCCCCTATCTGGTCTTTTTCTTGCATGGAGTCCGGATAAGGCACGGGAATTTGGGGAGCGATGCCTTTCCCGTCGATGACGACGTCCGGCCAACGGCAGCTACGGGTGGTGGGGACACCCAACCGGAACCACCCGAGGGGAGACGTGAATGAGTAAACGTTGGATAAGTCGATGGCTCCTAAGGTCGGCTCGTTGCCGAATAGCGTCACTTTTTCACTGTTCTTCGCCTCCAGTATGAACTGTTCCGCTGATGAGGCGTTACGACCATGAATGAGGATGCCTACCTTGCGCGGATAAGGATACACGGAATCCCGTTTCATAAGTCGGATGCGCTGTAGTCCCGGTCGCAGTACATATCCGCCCAAATGTTGTGCCACGCTGTCGGCCATGTCTTGGCAAAACCTCGCCCATGTATCTTCAGGATTTTCTGTGGCAAGCCTCCGATAAAGAGAAAGGAAATCGGGGGTGGCGTAGAGTTCCACGCCATGGGTGAGGTACGGTTGGCTGTAAACCAGTGCCATCAGGGTTTGGAAATTCATGTCGCTGCCCCCTCCGTTTCCTCTTAAGTCCACAATCAAGTAGGGGCGTGAAGTGATTTCTTTCAGGTTTTTTTCCACGATTTTGTTGGATTCGGAATCAGCAAAGGACGGGATGCGCAGAAAAAAGGTGCTGTCGTTCATGGCCTTGGCGGTGTAGTACATGTTGAAGGATTCCGGACGGTGGCTTTTTGCCCGTCGGGCAAGTTCCCTTTGTATGATGGACTGAAATTTGGCGTTTCCCTCCGGGGTGGTGTTCACCCATAAGTGGCCGTCGTTGAAGTACCGGACGTATTGGTCCATGGAGAAAGGCAGTGTGTCCGGCCTTTGGATGATGATATTCCTCAGGACGGCGGTACGTTGGTTCCATTCGTCTTCCTTTCCTTGCGTCTTTATCTCGTATCCCGGATAGTTACGTTGGATGAAGCCCGTGAGCCAATCGAACTCGGATAGCGCCTCCTCCCGGGTTTGTGCATCAATGGGTTGGATGGAGAGGAGAGTGAAGACATAGAACAATATTTTTCTGTGTATCATATAGGTATAGGGTTATATGAAGCAAATTTACGATTAAAATTCAGAAATAAAAAGGACGGCGGCAGAAATAGTGGACAGTAGATGCGATAGGGTGATTTTTCCTGTGATGATGTTCCGCCCGTTATGACGGACCGGCACCGGGACGGTGATTCGACAAAGTGTCAGAATGCCAAAATGTCAGTGAGGGGGTGGTGAGAATGGCGTATTTGCGTCCGGAGGGAAGCGCGGAGGGAAAATACGTGCCATTTTGGAAGTCGAGGTTGTACACGGAGAAAGCTTTCGCGGCATTTTTACGGTCTTTTTGAAAACGAAAAGCGAGCATTGGGCGGTGGAAACTTTTAAGGGAGTAAGTGAGGAGGAAAGTAAGTTTGCATTTTGTTTTTGTTCTTAGGGAGATAGGAAAGCGGCAGTTGGAGAAAAAATCCTGTTTTACCCCGTCGTTTTGAGTGCTTTCCGGTGTGTTTTTCAACGAAAAGTCGAGCATGAAGCGTCAGTCTGCGGAGAATGGAAAATCGCTTTCAGCCAAACGTTTTTCCGTTCGCAGGAGAAAAATAGGGAAAAATGGGTGGAAATGACGGATAAAATCAGTTCTTGGGCTGCTTTTTTAACTTATGCCATTTTAAATGGCACTAAAGTTTCGTTTTTGTTCAAGCGGAAATCGTGGAAATACTTTCTTTTTGCAAGTAAAAAGTGTTGTATATTTGCTATTTTGTTAGTCTCGCGTGGCGACATGCAAAGCGTTCCTGTTCTTATCGGTATTGCTTGGTATGCCTTGTTTGTTGATGGTCAGTGCACCGTTGGATGGCAAGTTTTGATGGTATGTTTTCTGGGATTGGGAGATATTTTCTCCCGCATTTTTATGGTTACTCCGGAAAAACTCCGTACTTTTATCCTTTCAAAGAACAGGGAAAGGCTATGGCAAAGGATAAGACCGTCTATGTGTGTGCGAATTGCGGACAGGAATCACCGAAGTGGGTGGGGCGTTGTCCTGCGTGCGGGGAATGGAACACTTTTAAGGAATTCACTGTACGCAAGGAGGGTGCGTCGGCTGCCGCGTCGGGAGGATTCAGCCAGGCGTTGCCGGGGGAACCACTGCGTAGGCGGCCTATTCCCGTGGGACAGATTGTGACCGACGAAGAACCGAGGTTGGACATGCACGACGAGGAACTGAACCGCGTATTGGGCGGCGGACTGGTGCCCGGCTCATTGGTGCTTCTGGGTGGGGAACCCGGCATCGGGAAGTCCACGTTAGTCTTGCAGACCGTACTGAAGATGACGGACAAGCGGGTGCTTTATGTCAGTGGCGAGGAGAGTGCGCGGCAGTTGAAGTTGCGTGCCGACCGTTTGGTGCCAAGGGCAGGAGGAAAGGCGGACGGACGGGAAGGGTTTTTGTCCCGTTCGTCTTGTATGGTCGTGTGCGAGACTTCGCTCGACCAGATTTTCCTGCACGTCCGTAACGAGCAGCCGCAGTTGTTGGTCATCGATTCCATACAGACCATCATGACAGAGGCCGTGGACAGTTCGCCCGGCAGCATCTCGCAGGTGCGCGAGTGCGCCGCGCTGTTGTTGAAATTCGCCAAGGAGAGCAATATTCCCGTGATATTGATCGGCCATATCAATAAGGAGGGGACACTGGCCGGCCCCAAGGTGTTGGAACATATCGTGGATGCCGTGTTGCAGTTCGAGGGCGACCAACATTATATGTACCGCATCCTGCGCAGCATCAAGAACCGTTTCGGCAGCACGGCCGAGTTGGGCATCTACGAGATGCGGCAAGACGGTTTGCGGCAGGTGAGCAATCCTTCGGAACTGTTGCTCACCGAGAATCACGAAGGACTGAGCGGCGTGGCCATCTCTTCGGCCATCGAGGGCGTACGCCCCTTCCTCATCGAGACGCAAGCCTTGGTCAGCACGGCGGCTTACGGCACGCCGCAACGTTCGGCCACCGGCTTCGACCTGCGCCGGTTGAATATGTTGTTGGCCGTGTTGGAAAAGCGCGTGGGCTTCAAACTGGCGCAGAAAGACGTGTTCCTGAACATAGCCGGAGGGTTGAAAGTGACCGACCCGGCCATCGACTTGTCCGTCATTGCCGCCGTGCTGAGCAGCAATGTGGACACGGGTATCGAAAGCGGCGTCTGCATGGCCGGGGAAGTCGGCTTGAGCGGCGAGATACGTCCGGTAAACCGTATCGAGCAGCGCGTGGCGGAAGCGGCCAAGCTCGGTTTCCGGCAAATGATTGTCCCGCGCCACAACTTGCAGGGATTCGACACGTCGAAACTGAAGATAGAACTTGTCCCGGTGCGGAAAGTGGAAGAGGCGCTCCGTGCGCTTTTCGGTTAAACGAACAGATAACGATAAGGATATGATAGAAGAATACCAACTCAGGGTCTTGCCGGAAACGGCAGCCAATGAGCAGGCCTTGCGCCGTTACGTCGCCCGCGAGAAAGGAAAGGACGAACGGACGCTGACGGCCATACGGGTGTTGAAACGCAGTATCGACGCCCGTCAGCGTACGATATTCGTCAACTTGAAGCTGCGGGTGTACGTCAATGAGCAGCCGGAGGACGATGAATTTGTCCGTACGGCATACCGGAATGTGGAGGGACGTCCGCAGGTGGTTGTGGTCGGTGCCGGTCCCGGCGGACTGTTTGCCGCCTTGCGCCTGATTGAAGCGGGGTATCGTCCCGTCATCGTGGAACGAGGCAAGAACGTCCGCGACCGCAAGTTGGACTTGGCCAAAATATCGCGTGAACATAAAGTGGACAGCGAGAGCAATTACAGTTTCGGGGAAGGCGGCGCAGGAGCTTATTCCGACGGAAAGCTGTACACCCGGAGCAAGAAACGCGGGAATGCGGAGAAAATCCTGAATGTATTCTGTCAACACGGTGCCAGTGTGTCCATCTTGCAAGACGCCCATCCCCACATCGGGACGGACAAACTTCCGAGAGTCATCGAGAACATGCGCAAGACGATTCTGGACTGCGGGGGAGAAGTGCATTTCGGGACCCGTATGGATGTCTTGCTCATCGAGAAAGACACGGTGGTGGGGATAGAGACGAACACGGGGAAGACCTTCCGCGGGCCGGTTATTCTGGCCACAGGGCATTCGGCGCGTGATGTCTACCGTTGGTTGCATACCCATGGCGTGGAAATCGAAAGCAAGGGCTTGGCGGTCGGTGTACGTTTGGAACATCCGTCGCTCCTCATCGACCAGATACAATATCACAACCGGAACGGACGGGGAAAGTATCTTCCGGCTGCGGAGTATAGCTTTGTGCAGCAAGTGGAAGGCCGCGGGGTGTACAGTTTCTGTATGTGTCCGGGCGGGTTCGTCGTTCCGGCAGCCAGCGGCCCCCGGCAGACGGTGGTCAACGGGATGTCGCCCAGCAACCGTGGGTCGAAATGGAGTAATTCCGGCATGGTGGTGGAGTTGCACCCGGAAGATCTGGAGGAGAAATCACTGGCCGGTTTTATGGCTGTTTCCGGTTTGCAGCCGGACGTGCGTCATCCGTTGGCCATGATGTTCTTTCAGGAAGCCTTGGAAGAACAGAACTGGCAGCAGGGAAATTGCCGGCAGACGGCTCCCGCGCAACGGATGGCCGATTTCGTGAACGGGCGTTTGAGTTACGACCTGCCCGCGAGTTCGTATGCCCCCGGACTGGTGTCCTCGCCTTTGCATTTCTGGATGCCGAAGTTCATCACGGCACGGTTGGCAGAGGGCTTCCGCCGTTTCGGCAAAGCCTCCCGTGGTTTCCTGACCAACGAGGCCGTGATGATAGGAGTGGAGAGCCGTACGTCGGCACCCGTACGTATCGTGCGCGACGGGGAAACTTTGCAACACGTGCGGTTGAAGGGATTGTTCCCGTGCGGTGAAGGTGCCGGATATGCCGGAGGCATCGTGTCGGCCGCGATGGACGGGGAACGTTGTGCGGAAGCTGCGGCTGCTTACCTCGGGAGTTAGAAATCCACTCCCAAGGTCACGGTGAGGTTGCCCGTGCGGATGTGCCCGTCGAAGTCGTCGTAATGGTATTCGCTGTAGTTACGTCCGGCAATGTTGAACAAGCCGATGTCGTATCCCATTTCAAAGTAGAAGTTTTGGAAAGCCATGCCGCAACCTACCCGTATTCCGGCATCGAAGCGTTTATAGCGGTCGGCTCCGAATGGGTCAATCTTGGTACGGGAATCGTAAAGTTTGGTCGTTCCTCCTACGCCTACGGCCATGAAACCTCCGAAAAACGGTTGCACGGTGAAATCGTCGGCGTTGGTGTTGAGTTTGTATTTCAGTACAATGGGAATTTCCAGATACCTCATGTAGCATTTCTTAAACTCGACTTCCTCCGTGGCTTCTATTTCCGTACCCTTTTCCGTGTAAATCAATCCGCTCTCCAAGAAGAAGGGCAGTCCGTCGCCCAGCTTGTTTCCGTAAACCAAACCGATATGATAGCGTGGCAACGGATTGGTCTGTGCTTCTCCTCCTGTCCCTTTGTATCGCACCGTAGGGACGTTCAGACCGAAACGCAGACCGAAGTAAGAGCTTCGCCTGTAATCCCGCCAACGGCTCGCATATACGGGTTCTCCTTCATAGAAATCCTTTCCGGCGCTTACCGGCATGGCGGTGAACAGTAATAAGATATAGAGAAGAAAAGTTTTTTTTGTCATGTGAGTGTATACTTAATATCGATGATTTATTAGGCAAAAATACAAATTAATTTTATTTCATAAGCCTTTTTAGATAAATAATTGCTATTTTTGCGGATGTTATACAACGATAGAACAACTTTGAAATATTAAGGTCTCGGAGCGGTCGAGACAGGTGTTGTGGGCCTGCATGCAAAGAGATCCAATTCTGAAAACGTAGATATGAAAGTATTAAAATTTGGGGGAACATCCGTAGGTTCCGTAGAAAGCATTCTGAGTGTTAAAAAGATTGTTGAGGCTGAAAAGGAGCCTGTGGTTGTCGTAGTATCTGCATTGGGCGGAATTACCGACAAGTTGATTAAGACATCCAAGTTGGCTTTGGCCGGAGACTTGTCTTACCAGTCCGAGTTTGATGAGATTGCCGTGCGTCACCATCAGATGATAGAAGCCGTAATTCCTTCCGGAGAAAATAAGGAACGTTTATTGGAGACCATCGACGCCTTGCTGGATGAGTTGAAAAGCATTTATCAAGGCGTCTATCTTATCCGTGATCTTTCGCCTAAGACGTCTGCTGCCATAGTCAGTTATGGGGAGCGGCTGTCGTCCAATATAGTAGCCGTGTTGATAGACGGAGCCAAATGGTTCGATTCACGTACCTTTATTAAGACTGAGATTAAGTCGGGACGTCAGTTGTTGGCATCCGATTTGACGCACGAATTGGTCAAACAGGCTTTTGTCGACTTGCCGAAAGTCTCTTTGGTTCCGGGATTCATTTCCACGGATGCCGACTCCGGAGAGGTGACGAACTTAGGTCGTGGAGGGTCGGACTATACGGCCTCCATCATTGCAGCGGCATTGGATGCTTCTTTTTTGGAGATATGGACGGATGTGGACGGTTTCATGACGGCCGACCCGAAGGTGATTTCCACCGCTTATACCATCAATGAGTTGAGTTATGTAGAGGCTATGGAGCTTTGCAACTTCGGTGCGAAGGTGGTTTATCCCCCTACCATCTATCCGGTTTGCGTAAAGAATATTCCGATTCTCATCAAGAATACGTTTAATCCTTCGGGAAAAGGCACGGTGATTAAGAGCGACATCGCCGAAGACCAGAAGCCTATCAAGGGTATTTCCAGTATAAACGGAACGACATTGATTACGGTTTCCGGTTTGTCTATGGTGGGAGTCATCGGCGTGAACCGTCGTATCTTCTCGGCGTTGGCCAATAACGGCATCAGTGTGTTCCTCGTGTCGCAGGCTTCTTCGGAGAACAGTACGTCCATCGGTGTACGCGATGCGGATGCCGATGCGGCTTGCGAGGTTTTGAATGCGGAGTTCTCCAAGGAAATAGAGACGGGAGCTATGTACCGGATGACGGCAGAAAGCGGTTTGGCTACAGTGGCCATCGTGGGCGAGAACATGAAGCACACGCCCGGCATCGCCGGTAAGTTGTTCGGAACGTTGGGGCGTAGCGGCATCAATGTGATTGCTTGTGCACAGGGCGCTTCGGAGACGAATATCTCTTTTGTGGTGGACGGGCTGTTCTTACGCAAGACACTTAATGTCATCCATGATAGTTTTTTTCTTTCGGAATACCAAGTCCTCAATCTTTTTCTGTGCGGAGTAGGGACGGTGGGTAGTAGCTTGATTGCGCAGTTGGCGCAGCAGAGTGAGAAATTGAAGAAAGAACGGGGTTTGAAGCTTAAGGTCGTGGGTATTGCCAGCGGGCACAATGCGATGTTCGACCGCGAAGGTATCAGTTTGGAGAACTGCCGTGAACAGTTGGCGCATAGTGCGCCGAGCGATTTGAACCGCTTGCGTGACGAAGTGATAGGAATGAACATCTTCAATTCCGTGTTTGTCGACTGTACGGCCAGTTCCGATGTGGCCGGACTGTATCAGGAATTTCTGGAGCATAACATCTCCGTGGTGGCGGCCAATAAGGCTGCGGCCTCTTCCGATTACGCCACTTATCAGAAACTGAAATCCACAGCCCGTAAGCGTGGGGTGAAGTTCCTGTTCGAGACGAATGTGGGAGCCGGCCTGCCCATTATCCGTACCATGAACGATTTGCTGAACAGCGGGGATAAGATTTTGAAGATAGAAGCCGTATTGAGCGGTACTTTGAATTTCATATTCAACAAGATTTCGGCCGACGTTCCGTTTAGCGAGACCGTGCGGCTGGCCAAGGAAGAAGGATATAGCGAGCCCGATCCCCGTGTGGATTTGAGCGGAAAAGATGTCATCCGCAAGTTGGTGATTTTGGCGCGTGAAGCCGGTTACCGTATCGAACAGTCCGACGTGGAGAAGCACCTGTTCGTGCCCGATTCGTTTTTCCGGGGTACGTTGGATGAATTTTGGAAGAACCTGCCTTCCCTGGATGCCGATTTCGAGCGGCGGCGTAAGGTATTGGAGAGCGAAGGAAAACGTTGGCGTTTTGTTTCCCGTTACGAGAACGGCAAAGCCAGTGTGGAACTGTGTGAGGTAGGACGTGAACATCCGTTCTACACCCTCGAAGGTTCCAATAACATTATCTTGCTGACGACTGAACGCTATAAGGAGTATCCCATGCAGATTCAGGGATACGGAGCCGGGGCCGGAGTGACGGCGGCCGGTGTTTTTGCCGACATCATGAGTATTGCCAACGTATGACAGATATATAATTAAGGTAAGGAGATAAAGATGAAGCATATTATTATACTGGGCGACGGCATGGCCGATTGGAAAGTTCCGGCCTTGGGCGACAAGACGCTGTTGCAATATGCCCATACGCCTAATATGGATTGGATAGCCCGCATGGGACGCAACGGATTGTTGCAGACCGTGCCGGAGGGATTTCATCCCGGTAGCGAAGTGGCCAATTCTTCCATTTTGGGTTACGATCAGCACAAGGTGTATGAAGGACGCGGGCCGCTCGAAGCGGCCAGTATCGGAGTCGAACTGGCCGATGACGATTTGGCGTTGCGTTGTAATCTGATTTGCATTGAAGAAGGTAAGATAAAAAACCATTCTTGCGGACGGTTGGAGACGGAAGAGGCGGATGTGCTGATTCGTTTCTTGCAAGAGAAGTTAGGTAACGAGCGTATACATTTCTATACGGGTGTGCAGTACCGCCATTTATTGGTCATCAAAGGAGGGAACAAGCATCTGCATTGCACTCCTCCGCACGACGTGCCGGGTACGCCTTTCCGTGACTGTATGGTGAAGGCCGAAGTACCCGAAGCCCAGGAAACCGCAGACTTGCTGAATCGCCTGATTCTGGAGTCTCAGAGGTTGTTGGCCGACCACCCGTTGAATATCCGCCGGATGAAGGAAGGCCGCGATGCGGCCAACAGTATTTGGCCGTGGGGCGGCGGCAACCGTCCGGCCATGGTTCCGTTGACGGAGACTTATCCTCAAATCAAAAAGGGTGCGGTCATTACCGCCGTAGACCTCATACGGGGTATCGGACGTTATGCCGGTTTGCAGGTCATAGATGTGGAAGGGGCTACCGGTTTGTACGATACGAATTACGAAGGCAAGGCCCAAGCGGCGATAGAAGCCTTGAAAGACGGTGATTTCGTGTATCTGCATGTAGAGGCGAGCGACGAAGCCGGTCATGACGGAAACGTGGAATTGAAGTTGCAGACGATAGAGAATCTGGACCGCCGTGCCATCGGACCGATTTTGGAAGCCGTGAAAGATTGGGAAGAACCGGTGGCCATCGCCGTGTTGCCCGACCATCCTACGCCCTGTGCCCACCGTACGCATACGCCCGACCCTATACCGTTTGCCATTTACTACCCTGGCATAGAGCCGGACAGCGTACAGACGTTCGATGAGGACGCAGCTAAAGCCGGAAGCTACGGGTTGCTTCGGGGCGATGAGTTTATTCGTGAATTTATGAAACATTAATCGACCATACTTTATGAAATATTATAGTACGAACGGTAAGGCCGACCGCGCTACGCTTCACGAAGCCGTAGTGAAAGGCCTGGCGAGCGACAAAGGTTTGTTTATGCCCGAGGTCATCCGGCATCTTCCGGAGTCGTTCTTCGACGAGATACAGGACCTTTCTTTTCAAGAAGTGGCCTACCGCGTGGCGGACGCTTTCTTCGGAGAGGACGTGCCGGCCGATACGTTGAAACAAATCGTGTACGACACGTTGAATTTCGACTGTCCGGTGGTGAAAGTGACGGAGAACATTTATTCCTTGGAACTTTTCCACGGTCCCACGTTGGCCTTTAAAGACGTGGGGGCGCGTTTCATGGCCCGCCTTTTGGGATACTTCATCAAACAAGAAGGGTGTAATCAGGTGAATGTGTTGGTGGCTACTTCCGGCGATACGGGGAGTGCCGTGGCCAACGGTTTTCTGGGTGTGGAAGGTATTCACGTGCATGTACTTTATCCGAAAGGCAAGGTGAGTGCCATTCAGGAATGCCAGTTTACGACGTTGGGGCAGAACATTACCGCCCTCGAAGTGGACGGCGTGTTCGACGATTGTCAGGCTTTGGTGAAAAACGCTTTCATGGATGAGGAACTGAACCGCCACATGAAACTGACGTCCGCCAATTCCATCAACGTGGCCCGTTTCCTGCCGCAGGCATTTTACTATTTCTACGCCTATGCCCAGATGAAGAAGCTCGGTAAGGCCAACCAATTAGTGGTATGCGTGCCGAGCGGAAACTTCGGCAACATCACGGCCGGATTGTTTGGCAAGGTGATGGGTTTGCCGGTGAAGCGTTTCATTGCAGCCAACAATGCCAACGACATCTTCTATAATTATTTGCAGACGGGAGAATACCATCCCCGTGCGTCGGTGCAGACCATCGCCAATGCCATGGATGTGGGCGACCCCAGTAATTTTGCCCGAATCTACGACTTATACAAGGGAAGCCACGCGGCCATTACGGCTGAAATCAGCGGGGCGACTTATACCGACGCGCAGATTGCCGAGACCGTGAAGGCTTGTTATGAAACGAACGGTTACTTGCTCGACCCGCACGGGGCTTGCGGCTTCCGTGCTTTAAGCGAGGGGCTGCGTGAGGGCGAATGCGGTGTGTTTCTCGAAACGGCACATCCGGCCAAGTTCCAGGCCACGGTGGAGAATATCATCGGCGGTCCGGTGGACATACCTGAAAAGTTGGCCGCCTTCATGAAAGGGGAGAAGAAGAGTATCCCGATGGGCAAGGACTTTGCCGGATTCAAGGCATACTTGATGAAACAATAGTTTTATCGTTTGTTGAAAACATCGCGTCCCTGTATGGCCTGACGTTTCCCCGGAAACGTGCAATGGCATACAGGGACGCGATGCTTTATGTTTGCACCGTGTTACCGCACAAATTTCAGTGTGTGGGCGGTGCCGGAGGCCGTCACGACACGCAACAGGTAGATTCCATGGTGCAACTGTCCGGCGGTAATACGGTAGTTTCCGTCCGCGCTTTCAGGCTTGTCGGAAGAGAGAAGCCGTTGTCCTCGGCTGTCGTAAAGGTCGGCACGTGCCACCTTTCCGCCATAGCGGAAACGGATGTCCGTTTCTCCCGGGGCGGAGCAATAGACAGGAGCGTCAGCCGTTTGTGCGGCCATGCCTTGTATCGCCGAAGGTTCGGTAATCTCGAAATAGGTAGTCTGTGCTATTTCGGTGCCGTTGTGATTCGCCACGATGAAACGGTAGTCGTCCGGCTGGAGGGTAGCCTTGAATTGCAATTCAAAGTGCATGGGTTTTTCTTTTGTTGCCGTGACTTGCAAGATTTGGTATTGCAAGGGGTCGCCCAGTTCTTTCGGATAAATGCCGATTACGAACAGGTCTGTATACATATCGCCGCTGTGGCCTTCGATGTCGATGCTTCCCTTGTAGGTCATGGTCTCGCCTTGTTCGTACGATGCCTTGTCGAGTCCGCCTGTCAGGTTGAAGCCTTCGGCCAAGTCGGCTTCCTCGATGTCTATCTCCACGAGGGGACTTATTGCGTGAATCCCGTAGCCTATGAGGATAGCCGCCTGTATTCCGTACCGCCCTTCTTCCACTGCGGGCAATGTCCGTGTGGCGGTGAACGTGGTGTCATCGAGAGCGGGCAGGCAGAAACTTCCTACGGGAAAATAATCCATTAGCTCGTTCCTTTCAATGTCTATTAGCAGGGCATATACGTCATTGTGAAACTCACTGTTTTTTTCCTCGTTCCGTATCTCCACCTTGAAATCTGCATTATAGCCGCTGTAAAGCTTACCGGAGGGAGTGATGTTCACTACGGCTTCCCGGCCGGAGGCGTGCCATTCGGAAGAGCCGTCCTGGAATACTTCGAGGTAAAATTCTTTTGTGGCATTGGGGTTTTTCCGTATTTCTTTCCATTCTTCTTGTCCGGCTTGGCGTGCGGCCGGGTATATTCGGTATGTTCCCGGTGCTAACGCTGTCGGGTCGAAGCCGCTGAAAGTTAAAAACTCTATGGATGCCTCGGTAGGAACCTCGTTTTCTGTCCGGTAAGATTTGGAGAACGGTTGTGCCGTAGCGTCCTTTTCGGCCATAAGGGTGATTTCCCCGTCGAATATGTAGCCGGAGTTTGTAATATTGTTCAAGCGGAAGGTTCCGTTTTCATATTCGGCATCGTCCATGTATAAATGGCAGGAAGGCACCGGTGTGCCGGTCTGGGGCATCAGGCCGACTATCATGCGTTGGAGGAACTTAAAGCCTCCTCCACCTCCTCCGATGTCAAGACTTTCCGGATTAAGGGAATATAATTCAAAATACCCGTTGTCAGCTCCTCCTCATCCCCAATTCACGTGCACGAGGTCGTCGCTGTCGTAGCCGTCGATGACAAAACCATGGCCGCCAATTGTGGCGTCTTGTCCGTTATATTGCACAGGCCGCTTGGCCGAAAGCTCCGTTTTGATGAGGTTCATCCATTCCTCGGAAGAATAGAGAGACCTGTATGTGAAATAGGCCGACGGGTCATAGCCTAAATATTTCACCATGCCTTGCATGAGCTCCTCACAGGAGGTGTTCGATGTCGAGGCATAGTCCATTTGTGCGGCCACGCCGCAGGCTTTCATCAGTGTGGCCACTGCATTGGCTTGTGTCTCGTTGTATTCGCCATAGTTGTAGGCAGGCAGCATGTTGTCCCAGTCGAAAGGCGTGTTGCCGAAATCGAATTCCACGGGGAATTGGTGGGTCTCCGTGGTATAGGAATAGTTGCCTGTGCCGCGCTCCGGATATTTATAGTAGCGCATGATCATTGCGGCGGCCGTTGCAGCACAGCCCGTCACCATCTGTTCACCGTTGAGTTCGGGACAGAATTTGTTGTAGGGTGTGCCTTGGTCGTAGTTGATGTCGCCGAGCAAGGGAGCGACGGTTTCGGGGAACGACGTGTCTTCCTGTTTCAGGCTGAACGTTTGCCGCCCGTCGGGTGCTTCTCCTGTTTGGCGGATATGCCCGGCCTGCGCGGCGTATGCGTCGAGCAAGACTTTGAGTCCGGTGGGCATGTCCCCGGTGCGGAATGCGCCTTCGGTGGAGTAACCGAGAATGTCGGCCATGCGGTCGTCCCCGGAGACGATAACGAAAGCTTCCGAGCCTTGGTTATAGGCGTACCATGCCGGTTGTGCCGTGCCGAGGCCGCGTTTCAAGGGGGAGGTCTCGGACGTGGCTGCCAAGGTAAGCGGTGCGGCGGCACGTGTGGCGGTCACACGTTTGGCGGCGAGGAACTCCTCTGCTATTTGCCGTGCCTGCGCTTCTTTGCGGGGCTCGGCTGAGGCTGTGTACCGATAAGGGCGACCGCAAGCCAAAGGAGGTAACGATGTTTCATTGTATATAAATTGTTATGGTTTGTGATTTATCTGACGGTATTCGCCGTGTAGTCGCGGACGAGGTAGATGCCGCTGCCGTCACCGGTGTCGAATGCACTCAGCCAGAGTTGGGTGTGTTCGTCCTGTAATTTGCAGTAGAGGCGGAGGGTACCTGCTTGGAGTTTTTGCCCCATCTCGTTCTTCCAATTCTCATCGTTCCAGTCTTCTTCGGCTATCGGGGTATGGAGGCCGGGAGTCGATGCGTCGTCATAATACTCGGTCTCTACTTCCATATTGAATCTTCTTTGGGCATAGGTGCGCACGACGTAGAATTTTCTGGCGTAGGTACTTACGTCCGTATTGGTGTAGATTTCATATTCCGTGATTTTCGACAGGATGTTGTCGTTGAATGTGAAGGCGCGGTTGATGGTGGAGAAGGAACTGGAGGATAACTTATCCGCAAATGTACCCAAATAAGTGCCGGGTTGCGACGTGCTTTCCGTGAGCCGGGGATAGACCTTCAGTGTAGTGGCGAGGTCGTCATTCCAAAAACTGCTGAAGATGTCGCAGGAGATGACTGTGTAGTCCAGCGTGCTGCTCATGTCTTTATAAAAGTTGCCTTCCGCATCAGGGCCGAGGAACGAGTAACGGGCGTTGAACGATAAACTGTATTGTCCCGGTTCTTCGGGTGCGGTGAAGCTGAAATAGGCCGTTCCGTTTTCTTCCTTTTCCGAAGGATAGTTCAGTGACCCCCATGTGTAAGTTGCTTCGCTGATGTTCTGCCCGCCTGTGGGGAGGGCGATGGAGGCTGTCAGGGGTTGGCCGGGACGCACTTGATCTTTGCCGGTGTTCAGGCTGATGGTGCCGATCTTTGCCGGTGCCACACCGTGCAGGGTAGCATCTTCTTCACTGCAGGCACTGAAGGCCACTGCGGCGCAACAGGCCGCCATGTAAATTTTGAAAGTCATTTTCTTCATCTTTTTTTCTATTATATTAATAATGTGTATGGCGGCGGATTATTTCCATCCTTCGCGCCGTATTTTTTCGTTCAGTTCCGTCACGATATCCTTGTAGTCGGCACGGCGGCCGCAGGCGCGTATCTCCGTGAGCGGGTATTTGTCCACGATGCGTTCCATCATCTCCTCGCGACTGGGAGGTGCGGCCAGCCGGATATATTCCTCGTAGGTATAAGAGAGGAAAGCCACGGTGGGGCCAATCCCCCGGTTGTCTAACCAATAGCCTCCTTCGAGCGGAGTCGGCAAGGCGGGCTTGCCGCCCCGTTGCAGGTCTATGGGGTCGGGATAGGACACGATACGCGTGCGTTCTTCGTTCATCAGTACGGGCACTAACTTGGAGTAGTCCTTTTTCATTTTATAGATGTACACCACAGGTGACGACACGCCCGCTTGGCTCGTGGCGGTGACGTTTATGGTGCCCGTCGGCCGGTGAGTGGTGGAAGCCGCGTCAACCCGTCCCGTTTCATGCCGGCTTTCCGAGGAGGAATGACAGGCTGCGAGCAAGGCCGTTCCGGCCATCAAGGCGCAGATGCCGCTGTGCCTTTTGGGAAATTTCTGTTTCATCAGGTGTTTTGGGATTGAAAGTAGAATAATCATGCTACAAATATAAGGATTTATCCTTGCGAAGTAAAATATAATGAAATAAAAGACAGAAAAAGAAAACAATAAACTGCTGATTACTGACATTTTGTCGTTTTCTGCGCCAATAATGTCAGTTGAAAAAAAGAGTGGGTGCTAAAAAGGATTGCACAATTTTAAAATCAGTCCGTATGGGCTTAAAAAGGTTTTCAAAAGTTTAATCCCGGACGGTCCGATGAAGTTATGGAGTTTCCGGGTACGGGGTTTGTATTTTATTCAGGCGGACGGGGCAACCGACAGGAAGGCCGTCCGGAAAGAAAAAATGAATGTATAACTTAAAAGATAGGAGATGAAGATTATGTCACCGATTAGAAAGTACAATGGTCAGAATTGGTTACCGAGTTTGTTTAACGACTTTTTCGACAATGAATGGATGGGCAAGGTGAACGCCACAGCACCGGCTATCAACGTGATAGAAAGTGATGCAGACTATAAAGTGGAAGTAGCCGCCCCGGGTATGACGAAAGAAGATTTTACCATCCATTTGGGCGAAGACGGAGAACTGGTTATCTCGATGGAGAAAAAGAACGAGGTGAAAGAGGAAGACAAGAAGAACAAACGCTATTTGCGTCGTGAGTTTTCTTACGCCAAGTTCCAGCAGGCTCTGGTTTTGCCGGATGACGTGGAGAAAGACAAGATCAGTGCAAATGTGAGTGACGGAGTATTGAACATCACGCTTCCGAAACGCACTCCGGAAGAGAAAGCAAAAGTGAACCGTGTGATTGAAATACAGTAAGCAGTTCTTTTCGCGTCCGTAAGCGTTTGATGATATGGAGGTTGTCCTTGGTAAGACAAGGGCAACCTTTTTTTGTGTTTCCGGGACAGGCAAATGGCGCTCCACGTCTATGTTTGTCAGACTTCCGGAAGGCGGACACGTATGGGCGGAAGGGGTGATTTCGTTCGGCTGAGAACGGAAAATCGTTCGGCTGAGAACGGAAAATCGTTTGGCTGAGAATGAAAAATCGTTTGCAGCAGATTGAAAAATCAGTCTCAGTAGATTGATTTTGTATTTGCAAGACGTTGATTTATAGTGTGGTGTGTTTTTTGCAAGAAAATGCGGATTGTCAGATAAAAAGATTCATTTTTATTATCACGGATTTCGCCTTAACTTTGCGGCATAATCATCCATGATTTGTCCATGAGAAAATTACATCCTTTCATGTTGGCCGGTACGGGGAGCGACGTGGGCAAGAGCGTACTGGCAGCGGCTTTGTGCCGCATTCTCCGGCAAGACGGTTACCGTCCGGCTCCGTTCAAGGCACAGAACATGTCGCTCAATTCGTACGCCACTCCCGAAGGGTTTGAGATAGGGCGGGCGCAGGCCGTGCAGGCCGAAGCGGCCGGCATACCGTGCCACACGGACATGAATCCCGTGTTGCTCAAACCGAATTCCGACCATACGTCGCAAGTGGTGCTCAACGGGCGGCCCGTGGGCAACAGTTCGGCTTACGACTACTTCCGCCGGGGCGGACGCGAGGAGTTGCGGGCAGCGGTGTGTGCAGCGTTCGACCGGCTCGCCGTCTGTTACAACCCCATCGTGATGGAGGGGGCCGGCAGCATCGCCGAAATCAACCTGCGGGACCGCGACATCGTGAATATGTCCATGGCCCGCCATGCCGGGGCCGACGTGTTTTTGGTGGCGGACATCGACCGGGGCGGGGTTTTCGCTTCGGCTTACGGTTCCATCATGTTGCAGACGCCTGAAGACCGTCGACGGATAAAGGGCATCATCGTCAACAAATTCAGGGGCGACCGCCGGTTGTTCGACGACGGCGTGCGGATGATGGAGGAAGTGTGCGGCGTGCCGGTACTTGGGGTGATACCTTATTTCCACGACATACAGATTGAGGAGGAGGATTCCGTGGAACTGGAGCAGAAGAACGACCGTGCCGCAGCGGGACGGGTGAACGTGGCCGTGGTGAAGTTGCTCCACTTGTCGAACTTCACGGATTTCGACCGCTTGGAACGCGACGGCAGGGTGCACCTGTATTACACCGACCGGGCGGATGAGTTGCAGAAAGCGGACGTCATCGTGTTGCCCGGTAGCAAGAGCACGTTGGACGACTTGCGTGAACTGAAACGCAACGGCCTGGCCGAGGCCGTGGTACAAGCCGCTCGGAGCGGCAAGACCGTCATGGGGATTTGTGGAGGCTATCAGATGATGGGCACGGAGGTGGCCGACCCCGGCGGGGTGGAAGGCACACCGGCACGCTTGTCCGGTCTGGGGCTATTGCCCGTGCATACGGTCATCGGCCGGGAGAAAGTGACCCGTCAGGTGGAGTTCCGTTTTCGCGGTTCCGGAACGCTGTGTCGGGGCTATGAAATCCACATGGGCAGGACGGTGGCCGACGAGGCGGGGCAATCCTTCGTCCCCTTGAATCGGTTGGCAGACGGGACAGCCGACGGGTGTTACGTCCACGACCGTTGCATGGGGACTTACATCCATGGCATTCTGGACAACCCTTCTGTCTTGGATTTCCTTTTGGCTCCTTATACGGAGGAGGTGGCCTGCGGGACCACGGAGGACTATGCAGACTACAAAGAAAGGCAATACGATCTTTTGGCTGCCCATGTGCGGCGGAATTTGGATATGGTGAAGTTCTATCGCATCTTGTCGTCAGAGGAGGTAGAGTAAGACGCCCGTCAGGATCATCAGGATTTCCGCACGCCGGTTGACGGTCACGGCCTGTTGCATGTCGGTTGTGGTGAGCGGGCGCAGGCGGTTTCCGATGTACGGTTTGAAACAATACTCGCCGAAGTAGTGGTGCGGCCCGCCGAAGCGGCAGTCCAGTATGCCGGCCAACGCCGCTTCGGGGTAGCCGGAGTTGGGGCTGGCGTGCATCCGTCCGTAGCGGCGGATGAAACGCAGTTCTTCTTTCAGGTTGCGGGCACTTTTGCCTTTCCGGAAGGGGATGTACGCGGCCAACGCCATCAGCAGGGCGGTGAGACGGGCGGGCAGGTAGTTGGCGGCATCGTCTATCCGGGCGGCTGCGCGGCCGAAGTCCTTGAACCGTTCGGTGCGGTAGCCGAGCATGGAATCCATGGTGTTGATCATTTTATAAGTCAGCATCCCCGGAATACCCAACACGTAGAGCCAGAATAACGGGGCAATGACACCGTCACTCAGGTTTTCCGCCAAAGTTTCCAGAGCGGCGGTGCGTATTTCCTGGTCGCTGAGGCGGCTTGTATCCCGTCCCACGATGCGGCTTACTTGCCGCCTTCCTTCTTCCAAAGAACGGTCGGCGGCGCAGAATACCATGCGCACTTCCCGAATGAGCGTCGTGCCTGCCAGACAGTAAAAGATGAGTATGCCCGTCACGAGATAATACAAGTAAGTTCCCCCGGCCTCCCATTGCAGGCAAGCCGTCCATAAGGCGGCCAAGGCGAGATGGGCGGATAGGAAGAGGGTGCAGAGCGTGGTGACGGTCCAGAAAGTCCCTTTGGCACGCCGGTGGTCTCCGTGGTTGGCCTTCCGCTCAAAAAAACTGATCCAGCGGCCGAAAGCCACTATGGGGTGCGGCAGCCGGGCGGGGTCTCCGGCGCAGAGGTCCAACCCCCATCCGATAAGTAAAGGAATAATGCTGTGCATGGGCGTGGTTATATGGAAAACATCCACTCTCCGATGGCGGCCAACAGGCGGTCATCTTCTTCGGGAGATTGTACGGCTATGCGGAAGTACCGTTCGTCTAATCCTTCAAAATTGCCGGCATCGCGGATGAGCATGCCGTGCGTTTCGGCCAAGTAGTCTTTCAGTGCCGAGGCCTTTCCCATCCGCAGCCGGGCCAACAGGAAGTGAGTTTCCCCCGGCCAAACTTCGGCTATGCGCAGGGCTTCCAACTGTCCGGCCACGCGCGCCCGCTCTTCTAATAGGGATTGCAAGTCGATGCGGAAGTCTTTTTCGTGCTCCGTCAGGAAGAGGGCGGCTTCCAATGCCAACGTGTTGACCGACCATGGCATTTTGTTCCGTCGGATACGTGCCGTCCATTCCTGCCGGGCGGTCAGGTAGCCGACGCGCAATCCCGGGATGCCGAAACGTTTCGTCAGGGAATGGAGCAAAATGACGTTGGATAGTGCGGCGGCTTCATGCGGAGAGAACAACATGCGCGGGGTGAAATCCTCATAACTTTGGTCGATGACGAACAGGACGTCCGGATGCTGCGCGGTCAGCCGTTTCATCTCGTCGTGGGGAAGGACGGCCCCGGTCGGGTTGTTCGGATTGCAGATCCACACGATGTCCGCATCCTTCGGCAGATGGTCGGTGGTATAGATGGACCGTACCTGATGGCCGTGCAGGCGACAGGCATCCGCGTATTCCGAAAACGTGGGGGACAGAATGCAGGAACGTCTTCCGGAAAAAGTCTGCGCAATCAGATAGATGGCTTCCGTGGCTCCGCTCGTCAGGCAGACCGATTCCGCGCTTATCCCCATCGCCTGAGCCAGTTGGCTTTCTACGGCATGCGGCGACGGTTCGGGATAGGAACGTACTTGTTCCCAACAGTTTTCCAGATGCCGGAATAAAGGAGCAAGCGATGTATGGTGATATACATTGCTGCTGAAGTTCAGGGTTATCTTGCGGCCGTACCGGTATGAGTCGTCTCCGTGTCCGTTGAGCATGGTGATATAGGGTTGGTTTGATGCCGCAAAGTTATAAAAAAGGTACTGATTTACTTTTATAAAAAACGGAAACATGCCGTTTGTGGCGTGTTTCCGTTGATATTCTTCTCGTAAGATGTCTGTTTAGAAATTGAAACCTAAGCGAGCGGAGAAGATACCGCATTTTGTCTTTTCTGCAATTTCGTTGAAATCGAGAGCATATCCGATTCCTACATTAAACTTGTTGATGTCGAGAGTGGCACCGATTTGCCAGCCGAACTGTACGCGGTTCCATGTGCCGTCCTCGCCTACGTCGTCTTTATCGAAGTTATTGTAATCTTCGTCCCATTCGTAATCGCTGGCATCTACATATTGAGAAAATTCCGACGGGATGCTGACTTCCATTTTGTCATTTGATTTAGACATCAGGTTTACTCTCAAATAAAAACCGGTGTAGGGTTTCAATGCCAATTTATCGTTGATATTGATTTTGTAAACAACGTTGAGAGGGATAGTTAAACCTAACGTTGTGGTAGACCATTTGTTTTCGGCGCTGATGGTATAACCGTAAATCGTTTCGCTGTCACTTTCGCTGTCGCTGTAACGTGCGAAGTTAATGCCGGCACCGGTTTCGAAGAACAACGGCAGTTTCTTTGCGATACTGAATGACTGTACATACCCCAATGAAAAACCGTTCATGTCTTGTGATGGAGCGTCGTCAATGTCAATGTTAACGAACGTACGGTCGTAAGAGAAACGTAAGCCTTTCCAGGGGGTGTTGTCCGAGGATGATGACGATGAACCGCCGCCGTTCATGAACTGTGCGAAAGACATTGTAGAGCAACCTAACAACATCGCGGTCAATAAACACTTAAACTTTTTCATAATCTCTAAATTTTGAAATGAATAAATCTATGATTTAACACTAATAATTGAACGTCATACGCCAAATGTTGGCTTTGGCCTCTTTGTTGCCGCGCTGGGACACGAAGTAGATGTAGCGTCCGTCTTTGCTCCACACGGGGCTGAGGTCGTCTGCGGCATGGTAGGTGAGTTGGGCGAATCCGGTTCCGTCTAAACGCGATACGAACAAGTCGGTATTGTAATAAGAAAAAGAACCGGTTTCTATTTTACTGCTTCCCACGAACAACAGCCATTGCCCGTCCGGTGAGATGGAAGGAGAGGTGAAGTCGCGATCGGGTTGCGAGACGATACACTCTTCCACGCCCGTTTCGTAGTTGACCTTCCATATCTCGCTGTGTCCCGCAGCATTGGGGCGCACGCAGATGAATGCCGGTTCGCCTTTGACGGGGTAAGGGTTCAGTCCTTGGGAGTAGTTGGCTAAAAAGTTGTTCTGCATGTCGTGGCTCCAAATGCTGATGCTTTTGTTTTCCTGTCGGGCAAAGAATATCAATTTCATGTCTGCCGAATAAATCGGAGAATAGTCCATGTTGCCGGACGTGATTTGCCTGCATACGAAACCCTTGTCGGCAGACGTTTGGAATATCTGGTTGGTTTTCCCGCGAGCCTCGGAGAACACGATTTGCTTACCGTCGGGTGAATAAGAAAAGTCCAATACGGCAGTACGGTTGGTCTTCTGGATGGAAGAGCCTTGTTTACTCAAATCTTTAATGAAGATATTGGTCGTGTTGTTGCGGAAAGACAGATAGGCAATTTGGCTTCCGTCTGTGGAAATATCCAAGATGCGGTTGGAGAACCAACCGATGCCTCGGTTGCTTCGTTTGACTTCCGGCATACACACGTAATCCGTGGTTTGGGAGATTTGGGTGAAGTCGGTTCCCGATTCTTCCGGAACGGACACTACCGAGTAGTCTACGCTTTGAGCCATAGTCGATTCACAAGCTAAAGCGAGTAGAAAAACCATACTATAAGGTTGTATTCCGAATCTCATATCTGTGTTTTTTTCTTTAGTTTAAAAGCATTGAACCTTATTATCAGGTCCTGTTTCTTCTTCTCAAAAATGTATATCTCTTCATAAGAGAGCAACTCCGGAACGTTTTATCTTCTTTTACAGCATGATATATTCCTCTGAAAAAAGGTATTTCTTAACTTTCTCAACATTTTACGCACATAATTTGTATTTTATTGAAGTATAATTTTGTATTATACAATCTTTTGAATATTTTTGCATTAAATAGTTGCTCTCTTATGAAGAGATAAACCGTGTTCTTGTGTAGCCTTTCTTTTCAATCATTGTTATTTTTTGGTCATTAGGGATTTATTTGTTTCCTTTTTGTAGGATTGAGCAGTTTTTTTCTCTGAAATCTGTTCGGGATAGATTTTATTTTACTATATTTGTATAAGGTACAGCGAATGTACCGATATTGTTCAATTTAAAAACTTAAATTATGAAAAAAATCTTTTTAATGTTGGTAGCGGCTCTCATGGTGGGAACGGCTACAGTGAATGCACAAATTTGGGGTGGTCAGTTGATACTCCGTGGTGGTTTTGCCGCTAACAATTTCAAGGGGGACAATACGAGAGGAATCGACATGTTGCCGGGGTATAATTTCAGCCTTGATTTTAATAAGAACTTCTATAAAGGAGCATATTGGAATACAGGCGTAATGTTTGGAACACGCGGGTTCGACGTAAACCATAGCGATGCCAAATTCCGTGCCCATAACTTCAATATTCCTCTTACGGTGGGTTATAAGTATAATCTGACGGATAACCTTGCGGTGGACGGCCGTTTCGGAGCTTTCTTCGGCGTGGATATGGCTGGTAAATATGACTTCGGCGATGATGATGGTGACGTGAAGATTGGAGATATTGAGGATTACAAGCGTTGCGACGGAGGTCTTATTATAGGAATGGGCGTGTGGTACAAACGAATTAATATAGACTACACCTTTAAGCGTGGGTTTGGAGAAGTATGGGAAGACGGTCCTGCAGGAGCCGTAAACCACATGATTCGTCTGGGTTACGCATTCTGATTTAGAATTAAAGAATATAGATGTTTTTGTTCTTTCTGCGGCTTGCGCTTGTGCGCAGGCCGCTTTTTTGTACCTTTGCGGAAAGTTTGGTTTAATGGAGGAGAGCGAAAGGATGACGAAAATTACTACGATCGTTTTTGATTTGGACGGTACGTTGCTTAATACGTTGGATGATTTGGCAGACAGTACGAATTATGCCCTGGCACAGTTCGGATTTCCTACGCGCAGTGTGGAGGAGGTGCGTCGTTTCGTGGGTAACGGAGTGCGCAAATTGATGGAACGCGCCGTACCTGCCGGTACGGATAGTGAAAGGTTTGAGGCTGTGTTCGACTGTTTTAAACGCTATTATGTGGAACATTGCATGGTGAAGACTGATTTATATCCGGGTGTTGCAGATTTGTTGCATGAACTGAAAACAGCCGGTTATAAGATTGCCATTGTGTCGAATAAACTGCAAGGCGGGGTGGATGAACTTTATCGTCATTATTTTCAGGATACGGTACAAGTGGCTGTAGGAGAGCGTGTCGGCACACGTCGCAAACCGGCTCCCGACATGGTGGAAATCGCATTGCAGGAACTGGGGGTGGAAAAGGACGAAGCCGTTTACGTAGGAGACTCGGATGTAGATGTGGCTACGGCTGCCCATGCGGGGCTTCCGTGTATTTCTGTATTATGGGGTTTCCGCGACCGGGATTTCTTGGAACGAAACGGGGCCGTCCGTTTTGCGGACAGCCCTGCTGATATACTTGGTCTGTTGGAATCCATTTCCCGACTGTGAATCCTCCGGAAGTTGCAAAAGGAAACGGTATTCGTGGAAATATACCCTTCTGTTCTTTTGTTCTTCTGTCTGAAAGATGCCTCCTGAGGTAGTATGTCTTTCTGCTCTTTTGGCTAAAACGTAACTCCTCGGTAATATGTTTCCCTGTCTGAGCTCCCGGGTCAGTCCTCGAGCGAGTAGTCGATCGTTGTTACGACACGTACCTGTTTGATATAAGGTGTGTTCGGATCTCGGTTCTCGATGGAGAACTGTCCTTGGTAGGCGCGTTGTATGCTTCCCAAACTGCTTTCCGAGTCTTTGGCAAACTTTTCGGCAGCCGTACGTGCATTTTTGGTGGCCTCCTCTATCATCTTCGGTTTGATATCGTTGAGGCTCGTGTAATCGTATGTCACGTTGTAGCGGTAATCCCCGGAAACGATGGCTACTCCTTGTTTGAGCAGTTCGCTTTGTTCGTTGATGAGACCTCTCACCAAATCTACCTGTTTAGAGGTGACCGTGACGACCGTGGTTACATTGTAGCGGTAGGGTTGTACGGTCGTATTATAGCGTTCGGCTTTGGTGTCGATGATTTCTGGGGCGTTTACGTTGATTTCATTCTCCTTGACCCCTTTGCTTTTCAGGAATGCGATGATTTTTGCATTGGATTCCTCTATCTCATTATAAAGGGATACCATATCGTTTCCCAAGACTTTATAAGTCAGCGGCCACGTAACCTTATCGGCTTTTACTTCCATTTCGGCCAGTCCTTTGACGGTTACTACACGGCTGCGGGATGAAAACTCACTGAGGCCATTGCGTACAAATACGCCGGCCAATGACAGTCCTACGGCCAAGATAATGGCCTCTATTCTCCAATTCTTCATACGTTAAAGTTTTAATGAATACAATCGTAAGAAGCAAATATAGCTGATATGTGATGAATATGGCAAGAAGAAGTATGAAAAATCCTAAATACGCCCGAAACTTTATTTTCTTTCACTTTTGTTTGTGAGAAGATACGTTTATCCGTCAACTGTCTTTTTATGGTATGAAATATCCCATCTGTATTCCGACCTTGTTAGAAAGCCGGATACAGATGGGATTATGGTGCATTGCGGAAGGTGTTTAATAGAGGTCTTCACCGAGTCCTCCGGCTCCACAGATATCTATCGGAACCAGTTCCATATAATCGAGGACGAAGTTTCCGCTTTCGCTGCTTGAAAGCACGGAACGCAAACGTATGGTATGGTGGGTGTTTGCTTTTACTTCCACGTTACAGATTTTACGACGCATCAAATCGTTCTGGTTATAATGAGTTACACAGACACTTGCACTGTATCTTGGTGCGTCAGTTCCGTCGTTATTGTAAAACGCCCCCTTGGGGCCGCTGTAGTATCCGTTATTCTTCATGACACGTGCGTTTTCTTCCAATTCCTCAGAAGTATAGATACCGCTGGAGTTTTCTTCTTTGTTTCTCCAGCCTTTGAAGCCGTTGTAAAGACCGCCGACTCTTGCGTCGCTGGGGCCGTATCGCATATCTATAGGAATACCTTGAGGTACGCCGTCCACATAAACCTGTCCGATTCCGCGGTCGGCCAAGGCACAATAACCTAAACGCAGCTCGTATGTACCGGGAGGTACGTTCGGCAGGCGGAAGGTCACGTCGTAACTCGTACCTAAAACACCTAATACGTCTCCATGTAAACTCGACCAATATACGATGGGGCGCTGTATGAAGAATGTGGTGTTTTCGCTGAATGTGGCATTCTTTAAGTAACCGGGTGGGAGATAATAATTGTAACCTCCGGCTTCGGTTCCGTCTTCGCTGTTATCTCCGGCATTGTATGCTTGCGTAGGATTACCGCACAGACGGATGTTGTTGTTGGTCAGTTCCGGCCACAACGTCATAAAGTCGATTCGCATACGGGTGTTCATGACCTTGGTACGCATGGTCTGATCGTAGGCCAACACATCGTCTACGTAGAAATAAGCTACATTCAACGAGAAGTTGTCGGCGTTTTCAGGAGTCGTCAGATGAGCACCGCGGATACGTTCATCGTTGTTGTATACGCTGGCATGACTATGATTGATATAGTAATCACGTTCGTATTCTACCGCAGGGTCGATTGTACGGTAAACCCGTTCCAATTTCATTGTAGAGAAGTCCAGCATGGTTCCGACCCATTCCGTCGGGTTGAGATAAGCCGTATTGACTCCCCAGCAGTTTACCAACTTGGCCGTACTGGTGAACAATCGGTCGAGGATATGGTAAGACAGGAACATGTGCAAGGGGTTATATTGGCTCTTCAAAGAAGACTTGTTCCAATAAAGTTCTTTGTATGTCTTTCCTTCTTTAGGATCCACTTTGTCCAGTCCGAAGATGCTGGCGGAAGTATTGTCGCTATATTTTTCTACAGCCAAGTCATACAAGGCGTCGATCTTTTCATCCATGGTCATGCTCTCGTTGAAACGGTCGCTGTATTTCTCGTAAAGTACTTTGTCGGGTACGATGAGAAGCGTGAAACCGCTATACCGATGGTCGGGACGTTTGCCCACATAATTTTCGTTTCCGATACGCATGCTTGGCGTGAAGGCGGCATAATTGTTTTTCCACTCTTCGTAGTCGTCATCGCGGTAACGCGACAAGGAATCAAGCAGGGCCGTTCTCTTGAGGGCTTCATAGAAGATGGTGAAATCTTCGTGGTTCTCATCCAAAAGGCTGGCTCCCAGACTGGTGTTGGGTACTAAAACCTTGTCTACAGGATGTACTACTCCGTTTTCCACAGAGTCGTTTTTCAATTCGTTGATGATGGCTGCACGCCGGTTGATGACGGTCAATACCATTTGGTTGGCATCTACAGTGTCTCCGTTTGTCACCATAATCAAGGGTAAATCCAATTGGTTGCTTTCCTGATGTGTCTCAGAGAGATTGTAGGTGTACAACGTTCGTTCTATAAGACAGGCTTTTACCAGCGTGTCGCAAAAAGAGGCCGGAATGTCTTCGACAGAGGCGTATCCTCTTTCTTTTAGGAAAGCTTCCACTCCGGAGTTTACGGGTGGGAATAGTGTACGTGCTCCCCGGCTGGCCAGCAAATCCATTCTTCCGGCTCGCTCTACGATGCGTTTGAACTGGCTGAAATCTTCACGGTTCGCCAAAAAATCACTCATCATTTCACCGGTGAAAGTGTAGTAACTATCCGCCGCCAAGTCATCGTTACAACTGGTAAACACATTCATCTGTGTTACTAACAGCAAGACGGCACAAATACTTTTGAATACTTTGAATAAATACTTCATGGTCTTCTAGTAGGTTTTTTATTTGTGGAATAAGTTTGCTTCATTTTTTAGGTTAATATCAGCAAAGTTATAGTTTTTTTCGTTTCGTCGTATGACAAATCGAGAATATTTCATTAGGTTAGGATAAAAAAGAGCAAAAAAGCTCCGAAGACGTTCTACTTTAGTGCAAGCAGAATCTTCTTCGGAGATAGCTTTAGCCTAGGTTAGAAGGAGATACTTTGCGCTTTTCCGTTATAGCGTATGTCACGATCGACATCCTTGGCCGCTTTATCGCCCGACGGGCTCTGGCGGTCTACTACAAGGATACGGAAGTTGCGCTTCTTCAGCATGCCTTTGTATTCACCCTTACGGTCGTCGATGGTCAGCGTACGGGTGGCGTCGTTCCAACGGAAGCGGATTTGGCTGAATGCTCCGTTTTCATAATTATAGTTGTCGCCTTCGTCTTCATAAAGTGTGAACTCTCCGTCGGCTCCCGGGTAGATACGGATTTCCAGATTGTCCCACTTCTTTTCGGTTGCATATTGTACGGCCGGACCGAAGGGCAGGATGGAACCGGCTTTCACGTACACCGGCATGATGTCGATGGGGCAGGGCATATTCACTGTCTGTCCGCCTGCATGTTGTTCGTTGGTCCAGAAGTTATACCATTTGGCTCCTTGCGGCAAGTAAACCTTTACGTTTTTCACGGCTTTGGCTACATTGGGTACGGAAGTGAATCCTTTTCTGGCTTTCGTGTCGTAGTAAGTGTAGAGCGAATCGGTGACAGGCATGACGAGCAGGTTGCGTCCGAACATGTATTCGTTGTCTACGCGGATGGCCTTCTTGTCACGAGGGAAGTCCATGACGAACGGACGCATGATGCTGCCGCTGGCTTGGGTGGCTTCGCCACAGAGACTATATATATAAGGTAAAAGACGATAGCGTAATTCAATGAATTTTTTCTGTACGTCGTAGGCCCAGTAGCCTTCTTCTCCGAACTTATAAATCTCGCTTTCCATGGGAGAGGAACAGTGGTTGCGCATGATAGGCATGAAGCAGCCCCATTGCATCCAACGCACTTGCAGTTCCTGCATGGCAACGTCTTTCCAATTGTTACCGTATTCCCAGCCGAAGAAACCACCGATATCGGTATTCCAATAAGGTATGCCGCAGAGGGAGTAGTTCAGTCCGCCTGCGATTTGTTTGCGCATTACATTCCATTGGGACACAACATCGCCACTCCAGCAGAAAGAACCATAGCGTTGTTGTCCGAGGTAGGAGGAGCGAGTCATGAGAAACAATCGTTTGCTATCCGATACGGCACGTTGGTGTTCATATACGCCTTGGTTGCTTAAGAGGGGGAAAGCATTGTGTACACTACGGAAAGTGCCGTCTGCTGTGGGAAGACTGAATTCTTTCTCGCCCATGTCGAAGCGGTCTGGTTCTGTAGAATCGGTCCACCATGCATCTATGCCCAAATCATAGAGGTTTTTCAAATAACGCCAATAGAGGTCGCGTGCCTTAGGATTGAATGGGTCGTAAGGATGTACACCGGCATTGCGCGGCCAAGTCTCGAATTTCAGTAGTGCATTCATGGCGTCCAATTCCTTGTATTGCTCTGTCCAAGGTCCGAAGCTGGCCCAGACGGAAATCATCAGGTGGGCATTGTTTTTGTGCACGTAGTCCACCATCTCTTTCGGGCTCTTGATACGCGGTTCTGGATACTGGGCATTCGGGTTTTCGCCATTGGGTAAGTATTTCATCCATTCCGGGTCGCCCATTTTGTTGATATAGCGAGGATTCATGAACTTCATCGCATTCCAGTTGGAGTCGCAGCCCCAGTATTGCCAGTCTTGTACGATACCATCCAACGGGACACCGAGTTCACGGTATTTGTCCAGTACTTCGCACAGTTCGTCACTGCTTTTATAGCGTTCGCGGCATTGCCAGAAGCCCATTGTCCATAACGGAAACATGGTAGCCTGTCCGGACAAGTCACGGATACAAGCGATAACGCCGTCTTGCGTACCGTCCTTATACATAAAATAATAGTCGCTCATCAAGCCAGCTTCGCTGTTAAAGCTGGTTTCTTGAGGCGTGTCGGAGAAGATGGTGGGCGACGGGTTGTCCCAATAGATGCCGTAGCCTTTTTCCGATGTGATATAAGGAATACATACACGCGTATTCTCGTTGCGCAACATCAATTCCTGCCCACGTTGGTTCAGTTTGCCGGTCTGTTGTTGTCCGAGTCCGTAGATGGTTTCGTCGGGTTGCAACATGAACCGCTGGCTGACGAGGTAACTGTCATGCGGGCCGTCTTTGCGGGGAATAAAGTTCGTGCCGAACTCTTTCTCTTGCACCAGCAAGTTGCCCTGCGCATCCTTGAAAGAGATTTTACCGGACTTCTTGTCCATGACAACTTCCATGTAGTCGGTCTTCATGGAGAGACGGTCGTCTTGTTCCGAATAGCTGATATTTACCGTTTCCGGTACTTTCACTACCGGATAGCTTTTCTTTTCCGGTAATGTGCGCGACGGATATTTGATAACTCGTACGATGTCCGGCGCGTAAAAACGGACTTCTTCCGTCACGTCCTGTGTGTGAATAAAATTCGTAGCTCCGTTTGAGGTACGTTTGACTTCTTGGGCGAACAAGGATGCTGCACAAGTCAGTCCACATAAGATAAACATACTTTTCTTCATGGTTCTATGGATTGATAGTTTGTTTTGATGGTGCAAAGTTAACCTCAGAACGGGGAGAACATAGAACACTGATGTTGAAACGTATGGTAACTATGTTGATTCTTTCGCTTTTTCAGCGTATTCCGACGGCTTACAACCGAATTCTTCCTGAAAACACTTGCCCATGTAGCTCGCGGAACTGAAGCCCACTTGTTCTGCGATTTCGGCCATGCTCATCCTGCCTTCCAGAATCAGGTCGGCTGCCCGTTTCAGGCGGATGCTCCGGATAAATAGACTGGGCGATTTATCTAATATGTTTGTCAATTTTTTGTATAGTCCGCTACGTTCCATGCACAAGTCTTTGCTGAGCTGTTCCACGGAATATCCCGGGGGTTCTAAATGAGCTTCGACCAACGCCACGGCCTTGTTCAGAAATTCACTGTCGGCGGCACTGATGGGCAGTTCGGCTTTCTCTTGCGTTTCCGGATTCGGGCCGGCGGTTGTTTCGCGCTGTCGTTCGTAACTGTCGCACCGTTCTATGAGATGTTGTATGCGAAGCAATAGGATGTCTTCCTTGTGGCGTCGCAGGATACGCCGCTTGGACTGTCGGACGTACAAGCGTATGCCGATGGTGGCAAGCAACAAAGCTGTGCAGGTGTATCCGAAGTAGGCCCAACGGGTGAGCCACCAAGGGGCGTGGATAACAAACGATACTTCCGTGGCCGGGCCGTTCCAGCATCCGTCGTGTGTAGAAGCCATGACCTGCAAACGGTATTCTCCCGGGGGAAGCATGGGGAAAGACAAATGCAGGTTGCCTTTTTCGTCTACTAAGCTACCGCCCGATTGCAAATGAGTGGCGTACCAAGTGGAATCGCCGTCGTGGAGCAGGCGGTAACGGTAATGAGTTTGTGTAGGCCAGGCATAGTTCAGGGCTGAAAAGTCGAACCCGATATGATTTTGGTCGTAACGGAACTCATAATGCGTAGTGTAAGGCGGAGCTTGCGAGAGTTGGGGGAAGGCCATGGTACTGTCCGTACGGGAGAGAGAAAGTGCTGTTCCATGCAATGATAAACCGATGAGCAGCGGACGGAAATACCGGAGGGGAATTTCCACACTGTCGGGATGGAAAAGTGTCCATCCGTCCACGCCCCCCATCAGAAGATGGCCGTCTGGTAGGGTATAAGCCTGGCCGTCACGATATTCCCCCTTCAGGGTTCCGTCTTCGTGGCGATAGTTGGTGAAAGTGATGGAATCAGTTGATTTTCCGACCGAAATCCGTGAAATGCCGTAACTGGTCGATGCCCAAATGTTTCCTTTTGCATCTTCAGTGAGGGCATGGACGAAGTTGTTGGGCAACCCGTCTCCCATATAAAATGTACGGGATGCTTGTTGGTCGGGAAGGAACAGGCAGAGGCCGTCCGGCATTCCGGCCCAAGTCCGTCCCCGACTGTCAGTGTACACGTCATTGTAGTGCTTGCCTTGAATTTCATGCCGGTGGCCGTCCCGTCGGAAGTCGGCTTCATGGAGTGGAGAGGAAAAGGGCAGGCTTTCCAGCGTAGGGGCGGACATGAATTTGAATCGTCCGGGATGGGCGTAAAGGATGCCCTGATTGTCCGTCCCCAACCAGATGCCTTGCTGGCGGTCTTGATAGATGGTGTTGATATTGGTTTGCAGGTTTCTGCCTTCTGTGGTCTGTAAGGTCGATTGGAATGTGGCTTGCCCGCTTTGCAGGTCTATGGCCCAAATTCCGTTCAGGCTACTGATATAGGCGATGCGGGACGAAGGGACAATGAGTGTATGCAACTGTCCGTCGGCATCCATCAATTTGCGCCATGTACGTGAAGAAGGATAAAATGCGAAAAATCCGGCCCGTCGTCCCGAACGGATCTGGTAGAGATTACCGTCGGGACCTTTTACTACAAGTGACGTGTGGGCGTAGTCCGCCCTCTCGTTTTCGGGATAGGCCGCCGTGCGGTAGAGGAAGCGGCCGTCATGCCGGGAGTGGCAGGACATCTCGCCGGAGCTGAAAAACAAATAGAGATGGTCGTCTTGTACTTCCACATCCTGCAATTCCCCTTCGTGTCCGGTCAGGGAAAGATAGCATTTGCGTTGCCCGTCCCACAGTCCTGTAGATGTGACGAGCCATAGCCCCTTTTCGGAGTCTACGAAAAAGTCTGTTACGGTTTCTTTTAACCCCATATCGCGGAAAACCTTTTCCGGATGTTTCAGATAGCGCTCATGACGGAGGTCGAGGCACCACATCCGACGGTAGTCTTTTACCCAAAGACGGTCGTGGTCGCCCACATACACATGGTAGGCTCCACGATAGTGGTCGAGGGTATATACGTCTGAGTCGTTCCGGTGCATGTAGTGGAAGCGCATGCCGTCATACAGGTTGATGTTTCCTCGCGTGGTGAAGACCATCCGGCCGTCCGGCAGTTGTAAGATATGCTGTACCTGGTTGTCGCTCAACCCATTCGAGGCTTGCAGGCGGGTGAATACGTAAGGCATGGCTTTCGCTGTCCGCGACGGCAGAAGGCATGTCAGCAGTAAGAAAAACAGAGATATGAACTTCATGATTTTCAGATGTTGATTTTCACTACGCCACCGTAGGATGTCAGATGTTTGAAACCGTCTTCCAACGGGATGGTACCGGCATACACTTGGGCACAAATCAGTACTCCGCCGTGGGCGAAGACAGCTACACGCCGGTAGTCTTTCTTACGCAGTTCGTTCAGAAAGGCTGCTACGCGGGCGTAAAGGTCGCGGAACGATTCCCCGCCTGTGGTCGGTTGGTTCAGGAAATCGTCGTACCAAAGTTGCAACCGTTCGTCGATGATGTCGTCAAAACGTTGCATCTCCCAGTGGCCCATATTCATTTCTTTCAGCCGTTCGTCTCGTTCGGCATCGGGATAACCGCAGAATGCGGCCAATTTGGCCGCACGGCTGAGCGGACTGGTGTACACGTGGTCGAAAGTGAGGCCGCCCAACCGCAGCCGGGTGGCAGTGGCTTCGCACCGGAATGTGGCACGGAGGGGAACGTCCGTAAAACCGTAGCAAGTGCCGCGTGGGACGTCTACTGAGGTATGTCGGGCTAAATAGATTTCCATGACGGGATTATATAAAATGGTAAAGTATGACAATAGATAAATAGAAACTCAACTCACAGAGCAAAACCAAGGCACCGCAACAGTCGCCCGTATAACCTTGCAACCGGCGTTTCATCCAGCCGGTGAGCAAAAGTTCCGTTACCGGAGGAACCAGAAAAGCCCAAAGAGGGAAAGCGGTCGGGCCGGACAGGAGCCACATCACGCATGGGACAAGGGCGAGCAGGCAACGGAATACGTGGCCTGCGGCTGCTTGCTTATTCCAGACGGAGTAAACGACACCCGCTTTGGCTTGTTCCGCCGTTCGGGCGTAGGGGAGTTGCAGGATGATGAAACTGCTGCATGCTTTGGCATACACGTCGGCTGTGAAGATAATGGCCGGAGCCACATAAAGCGGCAGGGCTGAGATCAGACTGATTAGCAGTCCGATGTAGAAGACCAGTCCCAGGACACCATACGTACCGATATGGGAATCCTTCATGATGGCCAATGTACGTTCGCGCGTGGTCCCTCCGCCGAATCCGTCGCAGAAGTCGGCCAATCCGTCTTCATGCAAGGCACCGGTAAGCCACAGGCGTGTGCCTATCGCCGCCAAAGCTGCCGTGGTGACCGGTAGAATCCCTGAAACAAGCCAGAAAACGAGGGCGGCCGTACCTCCCGTGAGCCAGCCTACGAACGGCCAGTAGTCCACCACGTGTTTGAAACACTCGGCGTCCACTTGCCGGATGCGCCAGAAAGGCAGGCGCGTGAAGAACATCAGTGAGGCCCATAGTCGGTCTGTCATAGCGGGATGCGGGATTAAAAATATTTGGTAATATGAGCGTTCTCGAAGTTGTTCATTTCGTTGAGCATGCGGACGGCGGATTGCAAGAGCGGATAAGCGCACAAGGCGCCTGTACCTTCACCGAGGCGCAGTCCTATTTGGAGCAGTCCGCGGGCATGCAAGGCTTCGAGCATCCGCCGGTGTCCGGCCTCGTCGCCTTCGTGGCAGAACACGGCATAGTGGCGTATGGCCGGATAAAGCCGTGAGGCCATCAGCATGCAGGCCGTCATGATGAAACCGTCTACCAGAATCACCATGCCCAGTTCGGCGGCACGCAGCATCGCACCGATAGCCGCCGTCATTTCGAAGCCGCTGAACCAACGGAGCACTTCCGTGGCGTATCGGGTCGAACGGACATCGGCATCTTGCAGGTCAGGATGATGGGTGCGGAAACGCTGTATAGCGCTTTGTAGAACCTCGTATTTGTGACGGATACCGGCATTGTTCAGTCCGGCTCCCGCCCCCACGCACATTTCCAACGGCGTGCCGGTCAGTAAGTGCATCCAAATGGAAGAAGGAGAGGTGTTGCCAATTCCCATTTCGCCTATGCTGACGACGTTGCAGCCCCGTTTGTGGCATTCTGTCACCATGCGGGCACCGGTTTCTATACATTGGTCCGTTTCCTCTTCCGTCATGGCCGCTTCGTGAAGGAAGTTCCGTGTACCGCGTGCTACTTTACAGTCGATGATACCGGGATAGGAATGCAAATCGTAGTCCACCCCCATATCTATCAGGAACAGTTCGAAACCGTGCTGGCGGCAGAACAGGTTCACCCCGCCTCCTCCCCGGCTGAAATTAATCATCTGTTGCCAGGTGATTTCGCGAGGGGATATGCTGACTCCTTCGCGTTCGATTCCATGGTCGGCACCGAACAAAAGGTGACACGGATGACGCAATTCCGGTGAGAGCGTGTGTTGTATCAGACCGATTTGCAGGGCCAATTCTTCCAACCGTCCCATCGACCCCTTCGGCTTGTTCAGGTTGTCTATTTTGTTTTGCAGGACAGGACGTAAAGCCTCGTCCGGAGCTGTGATTCGGAATGTTTTCATGTTCATTTGATTTTCACAGGAATACCGCTCACCATCAGATAGACCTCATCGGCTTGGGACGCTACGAATTGGTTGGTCCAACCCAACAAGTCGGTAAAGCGGCGTTGCACTTCGTTTGTCGATACGCCGCCCATCCCGATTTCGTTGGTTACGAATATAAAAGTCGCCTCCTGCGAAGTGAATCGTAGGAATTCTTCTTTCACGGTTTGCAGCGTCTCCTCTACTTGCCGGATTCCGGCTTGAGCCTGTCGGCTTTCCACGGTGTCGGAGGGGGTCGGGACCGGAGAGCCCGGCTGCGGCGTATAGTCGAAAAAGAAATTCGTGGTCCACAGCGTGACACAATCCACCAATACCGTCCGTCCTGTCAGGTCGTGACGGCTCAGATGTTTTTCTTCCTCGATGTTGGTCCATTGCGGTCCTCGCCGTTCGCGGTGGATGCGTACGCGTTGGCGGAACTCTTCGTCCCAAATACGTGCCGTGGCCATGTAAACAGGTTGTTCGGACAGTCGCAGTGCCAACTGTTCGGCATACACGCTTTTACCGGAGCGTTCTCCCCCTGTAATCAGAATAATTCTTTTCATGTTCGCAAAGATAGCCATTTATTTTCCTTTTCATGTCCGTGTTTGTTATAAATCGTTTCCTTGTTTAAAAAAAGCCCAACCGTATGTCCGGATCTGTACAATGGAAAGTTGGACATACGATTGGACTTTAGGTTTTCAGGGGTTTTTATTTGATGTTTTCCCGGATACGTGTCAGGTAGCGGTTCAGTCCTTCTTCGTCGCGCTCGTCGATGATGTGGATGAGGTTTTTCAACTCTTCACGGATGCGCTCCACATGACTTTTGGTACGCGGGTTGAAAAGGATTTCCCGAAGGAGGCAGTCGTCTTCGCTCAGCACGCCCTGGGCTATTTTCAGATGGCGTTTGAATGTCGTGCCCGGTGCATCCTGATGCTTCATCACCGCAGCAAAGGTGAAGGTCGACACGAAAGGAATACTGAGCGAGTAGGCCATGGTCTCGTCGTGTTCCTCGAACGAATATTCGCAGACATGTAATCCGAGCCGACTGTATAAGTCGCGGAAAAAGATGCGCCCCATATAGTCGCCTTCGTTGATGACGATGGCGTTCTCGTGGTTCAGGCTCCCCAGATTGGCAAACGTGGGACCGAACATCGGGTGTGTGCTGACATAACGCATACCTGCACCTTCATAAAACTCCTTGAATCCCGTTTTGACGGACGAGATATCGCTCAGGATACAGTCTTGAGGCAGGTGGGGAATCACTTGCCGGAAGACATCCAGTGTATATTTCAGCGTCACGGCATTGATGACCAGTTCGGGGCGGAATGCGTCTATTTCGTCCATCGAGGTGAAACGTTGCGTATTGTACATGAACCGCAGCCGTTTGGCGTCGATGTCATATACTGCCGTCTCATGGTCGAAACTCAGCAAGTCCACGAAGAATGAGCCCATTTTTCCGGCTCCTAAGATAAGTATTCTCATGATGTTTGTTCTTTCTGTCCGTGCTTACTTATTAATGATGTCCATTTGTTGACGCACGCTTTCCTCGTGGATGGCTTCATAGATTTTTTTCACGAACTCGGCATCCATGCCGCATAACACTCCTTGCGCTCCCCGTTTGTCGAGAATCTCGGAGTAGCGTCCGGTTTGCACGACAGCCATGTCATGCTCCTTTTTGTAAGTCGCGATTTCACGGCTCACACGCATCCTGCGGGTCAGCAGGTCCATCAGGTCGTTGTCCAGTGCGTCTATTTGTTTGCGTAGGGCCGACAGGCTTTCTGTCATTTCCACGTTCTCGCGTATCACCAGACGGTCGAGTATGAAGTCGAGCACATCGGGCATGACTTGTTGTTTGGCGTCGCTCCATGCACAATCCGGGTTACAGTGGCTCTCTACTATCAATCCGCTGAATCCCATGTCCATGGCCTGTTGGCAGAGCGGGGCAATCAGGTCGCGGCGTCCGCCGATGTGGCTCGGGTCGCAGATGACGGGCAAGTTGGGGAAACGGCGATGCAGTTCGATGGGGATGTGCCACATGGGAGCGTTGCGGTAGATTTTCTGGTCGATGCTGGAGAATCCGCGGTGGATGGCTCCCAGACGTGTGATGCCCGCTCCGTTGATGCGCTCCAAAGCACCGATCCAGAGTTCGATGTCGGGATTCACCGGGTTTTTGACCAGAACCGGGATGTCCACACCTTTCAGAGAGTCGGCCAGTTCCTGCATGGCGAAAGGATTGGCCGTAGTGCGTGCTCCGACCCAAAGCAAATCCACTCCGGCTTTGAGAGACGCTTCCACATGCTTGGGCATAGCCACTTCGGTGGATACCAGCATGCCGGTTTCTTCCTTGACGCGTTGCAGCCAGGGTAATGCGGCCTCGCCCATACCTTCGAATCCTCCCGGCTTGGTACGCGGTTTCCACACACCGGCACGGAATATCGTGAATCCTTTTTCGGCCAGTTGCCGGGCGGTGGTCATGACTTGTTCCTCGGTTTCGGCACTACAGGGGCCGGCGATGACGAGTGGTCGCTTGTTTTCGTTTATTCCCGGAAGGTTCAGGGAAGTTAATCGTAAATCGTCCATATCGTTATGTTTTTAATTCTATGCTTGTTGGTGTTTAAAATACTTTTCGGATGCGTTCCAGTGCTTCGGCTATTTTCTCTTTTTTGGCGCAAAGCGAAATCCGGATATACCGGCTGCCGTTACTGCCGAAGATAAATCCCGGCGTAATGAAGACCCGTGCTTCGTGCAGAATCTTCTCCGTGAGTTGTTCCACATTGTCGCAACTTTCCGGGATGCGTCCCCAAAGGAACATGCCCACTTGCGTCGGGTCGAAAGTGCAGCCTAGCGTGTGCATGATTTCTTCGGCCAATGCCCGTCGTTCGGCGTACACATGTATGTTGGCCTCTTCGTGCCATTGGGCGTCGTTCCGGTAAGCGGCAGCGGCGGCGAGCTGCATCGGGCGGAAGGTTCCCGAGTCGATATTGCTCTTCACTTTAAGAATCCATTTCACGAATTCCGCGTTCGTGGCCAACATGCCCACACGCCAGCCCGGCATGTTGTGGCTCTTGCTCATAGAGTTGAACTCGATGCAACAGCGTTTGGCACCGGGGACTTGCAGGATGCTGAGGCGTTCGTGGTTCAGAATGAAGCTGTATGGGTTGTCGTTCACGATGACAAGGTTGTGGCGCAAGGCAAAGTCTACCAGTTTTTCGTACGTCTCGCGTCGGGCGTTGGCACCCGTCGGCATGTTGGGATAGTTGGTCCACATGATTTTCACGCCCGTCAGGTCCATTTCTTCCAAGGCTTTGAAGTCGGGTTGCCAGCCGTTTTCGGACAGCAAGTCATAATAGGTGATTTGCTGGCCGAGGATTTTGCTGAGTGACGTATAAGTAGGATATCCCGGATTGGGCACCAGTACGCGGTCGCCCGGATTGGCCAGGGCCAGCGTGACGTGGAGAATGCCTTCCTTGGAGCCGATAAGCGGCTGTATTTCGCAGGCCGGATCCAAGTCCACGTCGTACCACCGTTTATAGAAATCGGCCATCGCCCGGCGCAGTTCGGGAATACCCGTCGTGGGTTGGTAGCCGTGTGCATCGGCATGTCGGGCTTCTTCGCACAGCGTTTCTATGGTTTGGGGTGAGGGCGGCATGTCCGGACTTCCGATAGCCAGGCTGATGATGTCCTTGCCTTCGGCGTTCATGCGTGCCACCTCTTTGAGTTTTACTGAAAAATAGTATTCCTGTACGGAACTCAGCCGTTCGGCCGGCTGTATGCAGAAATTATATAGTTTGTCTTCCATCTTGATATTCTCCTAATATTTTGAGTTCTTTGGTCAGTGGGGTAATGGCATCGATGCTTTGCGAATAGCGGGTATAATCGTCGAAGCCCAAGTCTACGTAAAACATATATTGCCATTCTTTTCCCACGAGGGGGAGGGATTGTATTTTGGTCAGGTTCAATTTATAGAAAGAGAGAATGGACAGCACCTGCGAGAGCGAGCCTTCTTCGTGGGGAAGGGTGAATACCAGACTGGCTTTGTTGGTCTGACGGATATCGCGCAGCAGGTTGGCGCGTTGCGGTTGGCTGAATACCAGAAAACGGGTGAAATTGTGTTTGTTGGTCTCGATGCCTTCTTCCAATACTTTCATGCCGTACAGTGGGGCTGCGAATTTGGAACAGATGGCGGCTTGTCCGCGCAGTTGTTCCCGGCTGATGATTTCCGCAGAGCCGGCCGTGTCCTCACCTTCCACGACTTTCAGACGGGGATGCCGGGCCAGAAATTCGCGGCATTGCATCAGGGCTACCGGATGGGAATGTACCTCGGTGATGTCCTCCAGATTGTCGTCGGGGAGGCAGAGCAGGCTGTGGGAAATGCGCAGCTTATGCTCGCCCACGATGGTCAGTCCGCTGTCGCAAAGTAATTCGTAATTGTGCAACAGGCTGCCCGCAATGGTATTTTCGATGGCAGCCATGCCGAGTATCGTACTGTCGTCCTTTACCGTGGCAAAGACTTCTTCAAACGTGGAGCAGCAGATAAGCTCGATGTCCTCGTTGTGGAAGAAGTAATGGGCTGCCATGTCGTGGTACGACCCTTTGATACCTTGGATTGCAATTCGTTTCATTGTTCTTGTTTTGTCGTTTTCACAAAAAAGTCCCGCTTCGGTAGGAAGCGGGACCTCATGTTTTATTGGGTTAGTATAATTTTCTGTTTGGTACACATACGAACTCCCGCTTCACTTTATGGCTAAAGTAAAAGTAAAAGAAGAAATAAAAATATGTGTTGAATAATTCTTTCATCTTCGTATTTCTGAATTTGTTGCAAAATTAGGGATTTTTTCATTCCCGGCAAATGTTTTCACCGCTTTTTTCCTCTTAAACGGGAAAAATGTGAAAGAATACCTGATTTTGATTACATTTAGAAACCGTAAGGGTTGCGGTTTTTGTATTGTTCGTTCATCTCTTGTTCTATGTTGCTGAACTGTCCTTCGAGGGCTTTGGCGGCTTCCGGCGAGGTCTCCAACGCTTTTTTCAGGTCGTCGGCCGCTCCGACTTTGTCGTTGAGCATCAGTTTGATGCGTCCGCGTTCTTTGTATCCTTCGCTAAAGTCCGGCATGAGTTCTACGGCTTCGTCCAGTGTGGACAGTGCCCGGTCGAGCTGCCGGTTGGCGGCGTATGCCGTGCTGAGTCCCACGTATGCCTCGCCCATCAACGGGTTTTGCGTCTTTACCTTATTATAATAGGTAATGGCCGTGGGGGCATCCCCTTGTTGCAGCCGCAGGGTGGCCTTCAACATCACGGCTTCTTCGGGTGCCGGTTGTGCCTTCTCGTCCTCGAGTAAGTGGTCGATGTCGGCCTCGGCCTCTGTCAGGCTACCCATGTCGCGGAGAATTTCAGCCCGCAACAGGTAAGCTTCCGTCAAATGTTCGTCCTGCACGATGGCCTGTGTCAATAGGGCCACGGCGTTCAGCTCGTCGTGCAAGGCATGTTTGGCTTGGGCCGAGCGGTAGAGCGCTCCGGCATGGCCGTTGTCGATTTGCAGGGCAGCCCGGCAGTCTTCGTCCATGCGCGTATAATCCTGCATCATTTCATCGGCACGGGACATGGCCAACCACACGCCGATATGGTCCGGCAGTTCTTCGGCCAGTTTGGCCAAAATGCTCCGGGCTTCTTCAGCTTGTTTGTCGGAGAGCAAAGCCTCGGCCAGGTAACTCGCGGTTTCGGAATCGTTCCGGAGGGCGAGTGCTTCCCGAAAACAGCGTATGGCGTATTTGACCTCTCCCATTTTACGGGCGCGTACACCGTCATATTTCAGTACGTCGAATTCCCGTTCGCGGCGTTTTTCGGCTTTTTCTTCCGGGGATTCTTCCCGGCCGCCGAACAATGTTTTTAGAAATCCCATTTTATTCTTATTCTTTTATGCGCACAAATATAGTGAAAGGCGAGCGCAGAGACAAATGAAAACGCAGTTTTCTAATTTGGCTCTGCCGAGCCGCATCTTATTTTCATGGTCGTAAATATACTAAAATTGCTTAAAATAACGTACATTTGTACGATAAATCATGTTTAAGCGTTTATACTTTACTAAGTTTGCTTTTGGAAAAATAAATGGAATATGTGTGGAATTGTCGGATATATAGGTAAGAGAGAGGCTTACCCCATTTTGATAAAAGGACTTAAACGTCTGGAGTACCGTGGTTACGATAGCGCCGGTGTGGCTTTGATCAGCAATTCGGGTGATTTGAATGTGTATAAGGCGAAAGGCAAGGTCAGCGATTTGGAACGCTCGACGGAAGCAAAAGACGTGAGCGGGCATATCGGTATCGCCCATACGCGTTGGGCCACGCATGGTGAGCCGTGCGCCGAAAACGCCCATCCCCATTACTCGGCATCGGGCAATCTGGCGTTGATTCATAACGGTATCATCGAGAATTATGCCACGTTGAAGGAACGTTTGCAACAACGTGGCGTGAAGTTCCGCAGCCAGACGGACTCCGAGGTGTTGGTGCAACTCATCGAATATATCCAGGTGAGCAATGACCTGGACTTGTTGGGTGCCGTACAAGTGGCCCTGCATGAGGTCATCGGTGCCTACGCCATCGCGATATTGGACAAAAGGCATCCCGAACAAATCATTGCCGCACGCAAGAGCAGTCCGTTGGTGGTGGGCATCGGGCACGACAATGAGTTTTATCTGGCCTCGGATGCCACCCCTATTGTGGAATACACCGACAAGGTGGTGTATCTGGAAGACGGGGACATCGCCGTCATCCGTCCCGGAGACGAGCTGAAAGTGGTGGATATGGACAACACGCGCATGCACCCTACGGTAAAAACGGTGGACATCAACCTCGGCCAATTGGAAAAGGGAGGCTATCCGTATTTTATGCTCAAGGAGATTTTCGAACAGCCGGATTGCCTGCTTGATTGCATGCGCGGGCGTATCAATATAGATGCCGACAACGTGACGCTTTCGGCGGTCATCGACCATAAGGACAAGCTGTTGAGCGCGAGCCGTTTCATCATCGTGGCGTGCGGTACGTCGTGGCACGCGGGGCTTATCGGCCAACAGCTTATCGAGAATTATTGTCGTATTCCCGTGTACGTGGAATATGCGTCGGAGTTCCGCTACCGCAATCCTGTCATTTTGCCTACCGACGTAGTGATTGCCATATCGCAGTCCGGCGAGACGGCCGATACGTTGGCCGCCATCGAACTGGCACGCAAGCAAGGGGCTTTCGTGTTCGGTATCTGTAATTCCGTGGGGGCCTCCATCCCCCGGGCCACGCATACCGGGGCTTACATCCATGTGGGGCCGGAAATCGGCGTGGCTTCTACAAAGGCGTTTACGGGGCAGGTGACGGTGTTGGCCATGCTGACGCTGGCTTTGGCCAAGGCACGCGGAACGATTTCCCAGGATGAATATGTCAAGATGGTGCGGGAACTGGTGGCCATACCCGAGAAAATGAAAGAGGCGTTGCAAGCAAACGAGCAGATTGCCCAAATGGCCAAGATTTTCACCTATGCACACAACTGCCTCTACCTGGGCCGCGGCTACTGTTATCCTGTGGCGCTCGAAGGTGCCTTGAAGTTGAAGGAAATTTCCTATATCCACGCCGAAGGGTATCCGGCGGCAGAGATGAAGCACGGCCCCATTGCGCTCATCGATTCGGAGATGCCGGTGTTTGTCATCGCCACACGTAACGGGATGTACGAAAAGCTCATCAGCAATATCCAGGAGGTAAAAGCCCGTCAGGGACGTGTCATTGCGCTCGTGACGAAAGGCGACACGAAGATACGGGAGTTGGCCGACGAGGTGATCGAGTTGCCCGAGACGATGGAATGCTTCGACCCCTTGGTGGTGTCCGTTCCCTTGCAGTTGTTGGCTTATCACATCGCCGTGTGCAAAGGTAAGGATGTGGACCAGCCCCGCAATCTGGCCAAGTCGGTGACGGTGGAGTAATCGTATTCCGGCTTTTCCCGTTTCCAAGCCTTTTCGGGAGAAACTTATATACAAAAATCAATCTGCGCCAAACGTTTTTTCAATCTCCTTTGATTGATTTACCGTTTGGCGCAGAACGTTTCATCATTCTCCGCAGATTGATTTTGAGGATTCAAGTGATTGAAAATCAGGTTGGTTTTTGAATTTCTGAATCTTTACGTTTTTTCGGCCTTGGGCAGGCGTTTACGGCTTGTTCTTCGCACGGAAAGCCATGTTTTTCCGATATAAATCCTTTTATGCCCACCGGTGAACTGTGTTGGGCGCGTACACATCGTTAATTTTTGTTCTTCTGTTTGCAAAAACGACAGACTTTTACGAACTTTAATGTGAAACCGGATGGCATTTCCCCGTGGTAGAAGGCAAGGAAATGCGGAAGCGGTTCTTTAAAAATAATCACAACCTAAAAAACTTAATTTACAGTTTGAAACATGAAGAGGAAAAGCTTATTGTCAATGTTGTGGCTATGCCTGTGGACTTTTGCGGGCAGCGGGCAGGCTAAAAGTGTGTCCACACGCATTAATTTGGGGGAGACTCCATGGAAATTTACGAAAGTGGTGCGTCAGGAAATCAATTTGGCGAAGGATGCGCAGGTATTTCTTGACGGAAAGGCCGTTTCTGTGGTTCACGACGGCGACGTCCACTCGGAATGGAAGCCGGCGAATGCCCCGGAAGGAGGTTTTTGGACTGTGGACTTGGGTAAAGCCGTCCGCCTGTCTTCCGTGAAATTGTGGTTCGACACAGACCGGACGAGATTTGCGGAAGTCAAGTTGGAAGTATCTGCCGACGGCAGCAACTGGCAAACCCTTTCGGAAGGCAAAAAGCTCTGTGTGCTTCATAAAGAGGGCGACTTCACGACTGTGGGGCATACCGGAACGGTGGGGTACACCGAGACGGTGACGGCTACTTATCTGGATTTGTCGTTCAAGGCCACGGCCCGCTATGTGCGCTTCTCTGGACTGAAGTGCAAGGCCGAACAGGGGCAGGACGTGCCTGTGACGTTGAGCGAGGTGGAAGTGAATCCCGAAACAGAGCAGGATCAAGGGCAGGCCGAGGCCATGGCTTCGCTTTCATTCGACGATACCGGATGGCAGACGGTAGGGATTCCCCATTGCTACAATGAGCAGGACACCTACCTGAATACCAGCACGGGTGAACGTTGCTGGCGCGGAGAAGCGTGGTACCGTAAGAAAATAACCATAGACGGCAAAGACCGCGGCCGGATGTTCTTCTTGGAGTTCCAGGGAGTGAACATCGGGGCGGCGGTGTATGTGAACGGTACGCCGATAAGAAGCAATACGAAGGTGGAGCAGCCGGAAGCGGTGACCCATGTGGGGAGCGCGCTTCCTTTTGTAGTGGACATCACGCCTTACCTGCGTTATGGAGAAGAGAACCAGATAGCGGTAAGGGTGTCCAATGCCGAGGGTACGTTTTTCACTTGGCCCGGTTTCGGGACCAACGAAGGCTTCGGTCAGGCCATGGGAGGTATCGTCTGCCCCGTCTACCTGCACAAGAAGAACAAGGTGCACATTCCTTTCGATTCTTATTCTCCTATGGGCAAGTGGGGGACTTACTTCGGGACGGTGTCGGCTACCAAAGACAAAGCCGAAGTACGTTTTCAGGTGAACGTGGAGAATGCGGGTGCGGAAGCGTGCGACGTGGAACTGCGCACGTATTTGAAGGATGCGAAGGGCAAGACGGCCTTGGCTTTCAAGGATACCCGCCGTGTCGCAGGCGGCCAGACCGTATTGTTCGACCGTACGGGAGTGGTGGAGCGTCCCCATTTGTGGTATCCGATAGGGACTTCCGGTACACCTTATTTATATACGGTGGAGAATGAAGTTTACGTGGACGGACGACTGGTGGACAGGCAAAGCCGTCCGTGGGGCATCCGGCAAATCACGTGGGACGAGGATTTTTGCTATGTCAACGGTGAGAAATGTTTTTTGCGCGGCTTCGGTTACCGGAACAATTACCCGGGATTGGGGGCTGCCGTTCCTACGGCTTTCTGGTGGAACGATGTAGCTCGGATAGCCCGGTGCGGCGGTAATACGCTGCGTGTGGGGCACCAGCCGCCTTTCCCAGAAGTTTTCGAGGCTTGCGACCGCTACGGCATCTTGTTGGTCGTCAACAGCGGCGACAATGAATGGGCGTTGAAGGACGAACCGGCTATTACCTATAAAAGGGAGTACGACCGCGATGTGATGGTGACTTATCGCAACAATCCGTGCGTGGTCATCTGGGAGTCGAATAATGGTTTGGCGTACGACGGGGAGAAATACCTGCCGTCTTATACGTTGGAGCAGGTGAAGAAATGGGATTACATCCAGCCGCGCCTCGTGCAGAACCGCGACGGTTATCCTCCGGAGTGGGACAAGGACGAACCGGTCGTGATAGGCTACACGAACCGTTATGAGAAGGTGGAAGGGAGTCCTTCGTGGAACACGGAAGTCTACGGGACGAACTGGTCGGGCTTGCCCAGTTGGTGCATCGCCCGTTTCGACTACGATAATGAAAAAGAGTTCTCGATGGACTATGTGGAGAACTATTTCGACAACATGGACAAACGCGCATGCGGATGGATCAACTGGATGTTGGCTGAGACGTACGGGGAGGGGTACACCATTTACCTCAACGGCATGCGCAACCAAAAGAGTCTCGGTTCGTGCGCCATGGACGGCAACCGCTTCCCGAAATTGCTGTACCGGATTTTCGAGAAAGCCGTTTGGGTGCCTTTCGACGAGCGTCCCGGTGTGGCCTTGCAGAGCCATTGGAACTTCCGGGGATTGCAGGACGTGGATGCGTGGAGCAACTGTCCTTACGTGGAACTCTTCGTCAACGGGGTATCCCGTGGGATTGTGGAACCGGAGGCACGGACGCGTCGCTGCACGTGGAAAGGCATCCTATGGGAGCCGGGTACGGTCAAGGCCGTGGGGCTGGACGAACGGAAACGTCCCGTTTGTGAGGATGAGATCGCCTCTGCCGGCGAGCCGTACGCTTTGGAAGTGGAAATCGAAGAACCGGCAGCCAAACCGGACGGGGAAAGATTTGAATTGAAAGCCAATGCTTCGGATGCTTTCATCGCTACGGTGCGCGTGGTGGACAAGGAAGGGCGTTGGTGTCCTTTTGCCGACAACCAGTTGAGGTTTGAAGTGGAAGGCGAAGGGGTGTACAAAGGCTCTTACAATTTCTATGTCACGGAAGGAAAACCTTTGGAATACCATGCTCCGGGAGATACGGAGTTGCAGGCAGAAGGAGGTTTGATGCGCGTGGCGGTGCGAACGACATTTAAGCCCGGAAAAATTACGGTTAAAGTCTCTTCAGACGGGTTGCGTTCCGGAGAAGCTTCCGTCCGGTCGAAGAAAATTTAAGCATGACGCGTTCGGAAAGATGTGGCCTTCCGCTCCTGTTTGAAGGAGCAGAAGGCTTTTTTATGTTTAAATTGTGCAGGACAATGGAATATATTCTATATATTTGGGCAAAGAATGTAAGGTGTGATATTTTTAAATGGAAAATATATGGCGAAAAGCGTAAAAAAGTATATCGAAGAAAATGAAGCCCGTTTTTTGGAAGAGTGGTTCAGTCTGATTCGCATTCCGAGTGTGAGTGCCGACCCGGCACGTAAGACAGATATGGTGGCTTGTGCCGAACGTTGGAAGCATTTGCTGTTAGAGGCCGGAGCGGATGAAGCTCGGGTAATGCCTTCTTCCGGAAATCCTTTGGTGTATGCGGAAAAGCGTGTGGGCTTTGATGCGCCTACGGTTTTGATATACGGCCATTACGATGTGATGCCTGCCGAACCGTTGGATTTATGGAAAAGCGACCCTTTTGAGCCGGAAGTGCGTGACGGACATGTATTTGCCCGGGGAGCGGATGATGATAAAGGGCAGTCTATGATTCAACTGAAGGCTTTTGAATATATGGTGCGGGAAGGGCATTTGCGCCATAACGTTAAATTCATATTGGAAGGGGAAGAGGAAATCGGGTCTCCCAGTCTGAATGCTTTCCTTCAGGAACATCGTGAGCTGTTGGCCTGTGATGTGATTCTAGTGAGCGACACCAGCATGCTCGCGCCCGACCTTCCTTCGCTTACGACGGGGCTGCGAGGATTGGCTTATTGGGAAATCGAGGTGACGGGGCCGAACCGTGATTTGCATTCCGGCCATTTCGGTGGAGCGGTAGCTAATCCTATTAATGTATTGTGCAGTTTGTTGGCTCGTATGACTGACGAAGACGGGCGTATCACAATACCGGGTTTTTATGATGAAGTGGAAGAACTGTCGGAGGAAGAACGTCGGATGCTGTCTGAAATTCCGTTTGATGAGGAACGTTATAAACAAGCTATCGGTGTACGTGCTTTGAAAGGAGAGAAAGGATACAGTACGATTGAGCGGAATAGTTGCCGTCCGTCGTTCGATGTGTGTGGTATTTGGGGCGGTTATACGGGAGAAGGTTCTAAGACCGTGTTGCCGTCTAAAGCTTATGCCAAAGTGTCTTGCCGTTTGGTTCCCCATCAGCAGCATGAGAAGATTTCCCGGATGTTTGTCGATTATATCGAGTCCATAGCTCCGGACTACGTGCAGGTGAAAGTGACTCCTATGCACGGTGGCGAAGGCTATGTTTGTCCGATAACCTTGCCGGCTTACAAAGCTGCGGAAGAAGGTTTCACCAAGGCGTTTGGGCGAAAGCCGTTGGCTGTGCGCCGTGGTGGCAGTATCCCTATCATAAGTGATTTTGAAAAGATTTTGGGAACAAAGACTGTTTTGATGGGATTCGGTTTGGAGAGTAACGCTATTCATTCTCCTAATGAGAATTTTCCGTTGGATATGTTTCGGAAAGGTATCGAGGCTGTGGTGGAATTCCATGAATCCGTGACGCTTTGAACACGTGAGACGTAAGCCTGGACGATTTCATATATGGGTATGCGGGGAAAAGGACGCGATTCAAACGTCGGAATATATTAAATATAATAAGGTGTAAATTAATTCGGTTGATTTTTTTTCGATTTTTATTGGTGAAACGCTTGGCTATTACGGTAAAAGTGTCTACCTTTGCACTCGCTTTCGGGAAGCAAGGCCTTGTGAGGCCGCGTGGAACGGGGGCGGAAGAAAGAAGAGTTCATTGAAAGTCTTACATAAAGAGAGAAAGTAGTACAAGAGCTTGGATGTTTTTTGGGGAGGACGTTGTTCTTCTTAGAGGTCATCCAAGGGTAAAAAAGAAACGAACCGTCATGATTCCCGTGTATGCTGGTCATATACGGGGGTGTGAAAAGAAACGAGATAAACGGGTAAGTCCAGGGAGTCCGGAAACAGAACAGATGCCTTTCCCTTATGGGTGAAGGCCAAAGATATTCTACAATGAAGAGTTTGATCCTGGCTCAGGATGAACGCTAGCTACAGGCTTAACAC